>Ga0351883_1014_pt1 | contig 61399 bp, 46 predicted proteins | sample BONcelFGM3001F14_FD_206772 | JGI IMG/M metagenome (GOLD analysis project Ga0351883, IMG submission 206772) | Enriched cells from coal bed in the Powder River Basin, Montana, United States - BONCAT cells FGM rep3 HSBNCT.FGM.300.1.F14 ...
ATTATAGCCAATGCATTACGCCAACTTTCGGCAAAACTTGATTCTCTCTATAAATCTGAACAATATGAAATGCCTTTTTATACTTATGCTCAGTTTTATTCTTTATCAGGAAAGTTTTTCTCAGCGTAGGGATTTCACAGTCTCATTCCATCATGAGAATACCTTTACTCCTAAAATCGATACGATAGACTATCAACGTTTCGAAAAAATTAAAGCGATTGGTTTCCAGAGTGTACCTCTTTCGGCAACATTAGTCCAGAATTTCGATTCTATAGCAAAAGCAATTGATTATGCAATCAGGCAAAATGAGTATCGCATGGATTCTATTTTTAAAGACTTAAAGTTAGAATATCCTGAAGCTTTCCAGCAAAAGGACTCCTGCCTGACTTTAAATGGAACAGACAAACAATTATTAATATGCAACAATAGGAATCAAAATGATATTCAAGCATGGTCAGTTTACTCTTTTTCTGATTATACTAAGGGGTATTTAGTTGTAGAACATAATGGCTACGAACAATGGGAATATGTACTGTTTAATCCTGAAACAAGAATCTATAAAGTAGCTCATTACCCACCAGTTTTTTTGAATGACTCAATATTCTATACTTCTGGTAATTACTATTCAGAGGGTGGATTCCAATATATGCAGACTAACAGCAACTTGTATTTTGGGTTCGAAACATATGACTGGGAACTCCTTGAATGCTATAGAGTGAAAAATGTTTTTTATTTTCACTTCAAATCAAATATCTCTCAAATAGAAAGGCCTAAATATCTAATGGTTACTTTTTAGAAGTAATATTAAGCAATAAGGAAAGAATGCCATGGCTATATTAAATTTAACTCTGAGGGATCTGCAATTCCGGTTCATCAAAAGCTATACGCAAGCAGGCGCAATGTGGAATCCGAAAAATTTGTAATTTTAACGGGCATTCCGGAAGCCGCGAGGATTGGTAATTTTAAATGCCTGGCAGTGTAAAGCTTCAGCCGTTATGCGTAATTTTAAGACAGGACAACAAACAATGAAATATATTATAATAACATTACTATTCTTATGTAATTCTGCTTTAGGGCAGACAAATTCTAACATTGTAATTACGAAAAAAGACACTTTGTTTTCCCAAAAACTAAATGAGAATAGAGAACTATTTATTTATGTTCCGCAGTTAGAAAATGAATATATCCAATCAGCAACTTATCCCGTTCTTTATCTGCTTGACGGAGACAAACTATTTATTCAAACAATAGGTATATTAAACCATTTGAGTAACGAATATGGAAGTGAACGCTGCCCAAAAATGATTATAGTAGGTATTGTTAATAATAATCGAATCAAAGACTTACTACCAGTTACAAATAATGACATCTTTAGTCAATTTCTTGAAGAAGAGTTAATACCATACATCGACAAAAAATATCCAACACAACCTTACAGAACTTTTCTTGGTCATTCGTTGGGCGGTTTGCGTGTCACTAACACATTGGTTTATCAATCACAAATTTTTAATAGCTATATAGCTTTAGACCCCAGTTTAGGACACGACTTAAATGTTTGGTCAGACAAAGCCCATAAAACAATTCCGAACAAAATATTTAGCAACAAATCGCTTTATTTGGCTATGGCTCAAACGATGCCAAAACATATGGACACAGCAACCATAAGTAAAGACACATCAGGAGCATCAAGACACATGCGAGCAATAATGCAATTTGAAAATGACATTAATAACAAAAAGAATGAGCTAAATTTTGCTTGGAAATACTATCCTGACAAAACTCATAGTGAAGTTACTTTTAATGGAACTTATGACGGATTACAATCAATTTTTTCCTGGTTTTATAATCCTGATTTATATAAAATATTTGACCCAAATGTTGGCTCAATTGAAGCAACTCAGATAATTACCAAAAGATTTGAAATTATTTCTGCACAAATGGGATACAATGTATTGCCACCAGAAGGGAATATTTTAAAAATCATCGAACATCTAATGACTAAAGGACAAAAAGAAAAAGCAATTTTCTTCGCCAAACTAAACATCAAAAATTATCCTAAAAGTGAGTTAGCAATTTATCATCTAAGCGAAATTGAAAAGCAGTAATGAGAAAAACTTCGCGTTACAGCACCTACCCAAAGGTTGCGGTTCAGTGGTTAAATCAAGGTTTGTGGTTCTATCAAAGTTCGTTTTTGGCTAACAGAGTGCTCCGAAATCACCACCTTCGGGTAGCTGCAAACATTACGCAAGCAAGCACATTGTGGTATCTGAAAAATTTGTAATTTTAACGGGCATTCCGGAAGCCGCGAGGATTGGTAATTTTAAATGCCTTCCAGCGTAAAGCTTGGGCGATGCACTTGGCTAAAAAAATGTTCGGCCTCGAAAATCAGACAAAATTTAAGAGATTTTTATTACCTTTATAGCATGAAACAAAGACTTTATATCGACACTTCAGTTTTTGGCGGTTATTTCGACGAGGAATTTTCCGAATTCACGAGACCGCTTTTCGAGAGACTTCAGCACGGAGAATTTAGACTTTTATTCTCTGCTGTTACTCAAGACGAACTGAGTTCTGCTCCTGAGAAAGTTAAGAAACTTGTTACAAGTTTAAACGCTGAGAATACCGAATTCATGGAAACCAACGACGAAGTGGTTGAATTGGCAACGCAATACATCGCAGAAAAAGTTGTCGGCCAGACTAGTTTTGCAGACTGTTTGCATATAGCCATAGCAACTATTAACCGTGCTGACTATTTGATTAGCTGGAATTTCAAACATATTGTAAATGTTCAGAGAATTCGCGGCTATAATGCAATTAACATCAAGAATGGCTACAAAGAATTAGAAATTCGTTCACCCAGAGACTTTATGACCTATGAAGACAACAGCTAAGAAAACGTTTGACGCAGTACAATTCATGCGTGAACAACGAGAAAAATTAAGTGAAAAGCTCTCCAAAATGACAAAAGAGGAGATTGTTGAGTATTTCAAAAGGAAGAAACTGGAAAGTTCAACAAAGCCCAGTGCATAATAAATAGGACTCTGAGCGGTCTGCAAGACCCAGCGATGGGTCCATGTTGCTACATTTCGACAGGCTCAATACGGCGCATCCCCGATCAAACTTCGGTGGTGGTGGACAGGAAAGGAACCCACAATCCCAATTGCAAAATGAGAAAAAGCTGGATTAAAATCCGGAAAATCGGAAAAAGAAACTTCATTATCACGTTATCCTTGCTTTTGGGTTTATTAACGGCGGGTTTTTCTGCTATTGTACATATGGTTATTGATAATCATTACGATTTCAGCCTGTTCTATTCTGGTGGCTCCCTGGGCATGTTTGTGGGAGGAACTTTGGGATGGCTGCTCTTTTCTTATTCGCAATGGGAAATAAATGAGAATAAATTTAAGAAACAGAATGATGGGTAGATGTAATTATTGAGTTGATAAGCCCCGGCTAAGCGGTATTTAGCTTCGCTGAGCTCGTCCGCTGAAGCGGCCTCGGTTGCAATTCCGCTTTTAACACCAATGAATTTGCAATTCAATACATTTCGCCGGTTTCTTCGCCATATTAAAACAAGAAGACCTAACAAGTTGGAAGAAAACTTGTTAGGTCACTTATTTATTCGCTTCTGAACTCAGTACTCATAGCCACTTTTCACTTTTCCTCGTAATAGCATACTCTATCGAGACAAGCTACTTTTCACTTTTCATTTTTCATTTTTCACTTTTAACCCGCTTTAAACACCATTGAATTTGCATTTCAAGGAGTCTGCTGGTTATTAAACCTGTCCGGAGATAAAATAAAATCCATATGCCAATTTAAGCGAATTGGCATATGGATTTAAAAAATGAGACATTTAATCAACCTTTTGGCTGAAACTTATTTTCTGATAAATTTCCCTGAAATTATCGTTTTTCCCGTGGTTAGCCTGATGATGTACATTCCGGTTGGCAGGTTTTGAATATTGATGTTCGATTGACTGCCTTGCAGTAATTTTCCTTCAGCTACTTTGGTCCCAAACATATTGTAAATAACAAATTCTGCCGATTGATTTATTGCAATGCATTGAAGGGTGATGTAGGTTGAAGCAGGATTCGGGTATATCCGGAATGTTTCAACCGGCTTTTCCGGTTTTATGCCTAGCGTGTTATTGGGAACTAAAAGCCCGTTTTGCGCAACTTTGAATATAAGACTGTCAATATTGCGCATCAACTGATCAACAGAAGAACCCGGGCCTGCATTTCCCTGTCCGGTGCAATATGCAATATCAACCTCATGAACCTGTCCGGGGGCGAAGGTAAATGGTCCGACTGCACCCAATCCTCTTCTGTCACCTCCAGGGTTTCTCGATTCTTCTTCAGTCCAGAATTTTGTGCCCTGATTATAGCCTCCTTCTGGGAAAACACAATTGCTGCCCCAGTTGAGAGGATCGGAATTTCCGGGAAACATAAAGTTGCATTCAGGTCCAACTGATCCCATGTCAGGATGCCCGTTTCCACCGTACATAAAGCGGGTGCCGTCGTTCCAGATGCCTTTCATAAAGTTGTAATAATTTAATGCTGTCAAATCGGGATATTCAATAATCCAACCGGTGAAATATGGCTGAAAGCTGGAAAAAGTAGTCAATCCCAGGCGCTCATCATCAACAATATCATTCCCGAAATTCAGACCATTAATACTCTCATCACATCCTCCGGCAGGATTGTCGAGTCCGTCAGCAATCTTGTAAGGCCCAGCCAGAAGCGTAACCGATTGTGCCGGCGGATTGTCGCCATACGCAAAATACTGCCCATCGCCGTCAGTTTCTTTGGCATTGTATCCATAATATGAACCTCTTGTAACATCTGAAGCAATAAAGTCATCAGAAGAATGGCCGATGTCCGGATCGGTAAAGATTCCCAGATAACAATCGCTGTAATTCTCAGTAGATCTGTTGATAAGGTCATAATGGACAAAAACAGTATTGTGTAAGGCAGTATCAGCCGGTGCATCAAATCCGTAAACCATACCATGAATTTCTATGCCCAGCGGAGGGGCGTAAGCTTCAGTGCGGAGAGTTTCATCATTATACATAAAGAAGATGGTTTGATCACCCCTGATCAGTGGATAGTCGCCATCCAAACAATTGTATAAGCCATCGTTGTTGAGGTCAGTATATGGCGCCAGTTGTGCAGCCTGTCCCAATGCCGGATTGCCGTTGCCCGGCCACAAAAGAATGGCTTCAATTGGCTGATAACCTGGTTGTGAGTAGTTTTGTCTGTGATAATCTATTTCTGCTTTGCTGATTTTCCAGGTTCTTGCAAATTTCAGATAATGAGTGGTGTCGTAAAGGTCGGATAGCGGGCCAGCCTGAAAGTCAGGACCTTCATATGTTTGCCCTACTCCTGAATAATGGAGATTACCTGACTGGTCAAGACCTCCCAACAATAGGGTTCCGCCAAAAATGGTATTTGTTTTTGCATCTGCCGGGTATCTGTAATGGGGTTCCCATAACTGAGAAGTACCGGAAAAAGGAGACGGAAGCATCAATTGTCTCGAAAACAAATCTCCGTTTGCATGCACCCCGGCGTTGATATTATTTATCTGAAGAGAATCATAATAAGATTGACTTGTTATGTTAACAAAGATTTTCCCCTGCGCAAGAACATTATACCCATCATCACCCCGCACAAAATAACGGATTTCGTCTGTTCCATTTGCCTGAAAAGCTGGTATATAATTTACAACATCTCCTGTAACTGATACTGAACCTTGTTTTCCGGGGAAATGATTGTTTGAAACAGCAAAAAGTGTAAGAGTGTCCTCTCCATTTCTGATATCATTCAGCAATGGTCTGATCTCAATGGGAATACCAGCGTGTGCTGTAGCATAATCATCCACGGCAACCGGCAGATTTTGGTTTATAGCCAATTGAATATTCACTTTGGTCCATTCGGAAAACGACAGCGGATTATTGGCCTCCATAACCCGGTAGAAAATTGAGTCCTGACCCAGCGCCAATGGCGATGATTGAAAGAGGATTTTATTGTCGGATGTGATGGTTCCATGACTTACATCTTTTATTGCAAGTGCATCTCCGTTGGGGTCATAATCGTTGGCCAGCACATCAATGGTGATGGGCAAAGCGGTGGTCCCGGATGCAAAATCTTCCAGACCCACCGGACAATCAGGATTTTTGCTGACAAAAACCGTAACCGTTGTATTTCCTGTATAAATGGTGTGATCCAGCTTCTCTTTGATGCTGTAAGTGAACTGATCGACTCCGGTAAAAGACAGATGAGGTAAATAAACAAGGTCATCGCCGGCAAGCGTAACAGATCCCTTTGAAGGCTGGGTGAAAGTATTGATTTCAATTGCATCTCCCTGAAGATCTGAATCATTGTCCAAAACAGGAATGCTTAAGGAAATTCCTCCGGTAGCGAAAGCTGTGTCAGGCATGATGACCGGAATGTCGGGATTCTCAATAGTTAGAATCCTTACCAGAACAGGTTTGGAAATATAATTTGTAGCGGTATTTATTTCGCGCAGATTATATTTGAAAGTGCTGAGCGGACCAAGGCCGGGCGTAACCGTCACAGAAAGGGAATCCGGATTGATCTGTACCGAACAGTTTACCGGTGATAGAATTTCCTTTATTTTGAATTCGTCGCCATTCAGATCGAAATCGTTGGCAACAAGGTTTATGCTGTGAGGCAGCAACTTCATCAGTTCAAAGGTATCGGCAACTGCTACCGGAATGTCGGGATTATTCAACAGCTTTATTTTAACTACAGTCTGGGCAGAAACAAGCGGTGGAGACTGGTCATCCCTGATGGTGTATCTGAAATAATCTGTACCATAGGAGGGGTGAGATCTGTAACTTATCTTTTCATCAACAATCTCAGCTACGCCAAAATGCGGGTAAACATTATGGATAAAAATCTGATCGCCATCGGGATCGTAATCGTTGGCTTTTACATCGATCATAATCTGAACCTGCTCCATAACTTCCACACTGTCAGTTACAGCAACAGGTGGATTGTTTTGTCCAAAACAGGTAATTACTGAAAATCCAATTAGGAGAAGAGAAAGGAAATGAGATTTCATAGAAGTTAATTTTTGAAGTGTATATATCATCAGGTTTGAGTCAAATAGATTTTATTCAGCGATATTATAAGCAAATATATAGATTATAGATTTGAGTATCTGATATTTTTCAGTTTATTTTCCGGGAAATCATTTTTTTTGGAATACTTCACCTTCATAAACCCCTCTTGCCAGGATTATTCCGCTTAAAACAACGCCCGGCAATATTCACCGGGCGTTTGCAATATATGATTTACAAATTACTGAATGGATTATTAGTTTATCCCGTCAGCAACAAGAGTTTAAGGATGTTTTGCCTGCATCTGCGCCATTTTGTGCCCGATAAAACCCAGTATCACCCAGGGAACAATCGCATCGGCGAAATGGGCGAATATATCCGGCGCTTTGTACCAGATAAAGTTTGAATAAGGTACAAACAAGAATCCGATCATCCCTACAGCCAGAGCAAGGAGTATCCGGTTCATCAGAGTTGGACTCTTTTGTTGCAGGAAGAGCCAGAATAATAAAAATGAAAGTACAAAACAAACCATGATGCTACGGATCATCGGCATAGCCATACTCATAGAACTCACCTTGTGATAATTGAGGACAGCCCAGGGCTTACCTTCGAAATCTTTCATCGCTGCCTGTTGGTCAGCCATGCTAAGTGATGGGTCAGGCTGCCCAAGGAAATACATTCCTTCGCTAAGCCCTTGTTTTTCAAGCATTTTTAAAATGCTATCCTGCGCCGGAGTATAAGCCGATGCAGATTTGTGAAAATTGGGCATTGCATAAGACAGAAACTGCCATGCAAAAATGACGATAGCGCCAATTAATGAGAAGAGTAGTTTGTGTTTCATTTATTTGGATTTTGGTTTATTCAAAGATATAAAGAATTAATCTGATATGGTTATTTCATGGTATTTTTTATGAAACCATAAAATAATTGATTTCAAAGGGGAAAGAGAATAGTTTTGTACGCTCATTCCTGATACGGAAAATATAATTACATGAATATCAGCATTGTCAGCTAATACATATTTTCTGAAGTGAAAATTGAATAGAATTTCGCTCATAATATTGCTAAATTCCAATCCACAATCAAACGACTTTGAATTATATTTCATTATTTTCGCTCAAATTTTGTAGATGTGATGAATTTTCCTGATTTCTATAATGCATACCTGTTGTTGGATGACAGGCTTAAGTATTTGCTTGAACTATTTTGTCTTGCATGTGAAGATGCTTCAGTGTATGATTTTAATAATAACCCTCAGATCAATAAAGGACTGGACACCAAAAAGAACCTAACGATAAGGGTTAAGGATTGCAATGAACTTTTTAGTATTGGGCTACTCAATAAGAATCAATTCAATACTTCATTTATATTTCCGTTGCAGTTTCAGGCACACTTCTTTCCTTTGGTTTACAAGAATAACCCTGTGCTTGCTGAAAACATTAATGAATACTTCAAGAAACACTCTCATTCGTATTATTATAGTAATGGAGTGCCTGTTATGTTAAGAAAGGCAATGCTCTTTGCATTAGGGAGCAAGCGCGTTACCATTCAGGAGTTTATTTCCCCTTATCGGGAAGGCAGAATTGATGATAAACTGGTTGAATTATTATTCAGGAATCCGGTATTTCATTCTTTGCTTAAAGACTGTAACAGGTTGTTGCCTGCCGAATTATTTGAAAAATATATTAAATTTCACATCCAAAATGGGATGGAAATCAAGAAAATTAAAGAATGGTTTATTCCTTTGTTTGATTTAATGTTGTTGATGGGGCTTGATAACGGTTTGGAGCACGTAAGAAACAGAATGAACGACCATATTCTGATGCTATCGGCACTAGTCCCGGGAGATAATTCTGAAAATATCAACACCATTAAAATGGACTCTGTTTTTCTTCCGGTGCTTGATGAACTGTATCATTCTTCAGATATGTCAAATTCCAAATCGGTTGAGCTGTTTGCTAAAGAGATTCTTGTTTTAAAGAACCGGAAATTTGATGACTTGAATCCGGTTTTTCAATTGGCATTTTGTTTGTTACTTATTGCAAACAAAGAACTTGCAGCGAAGTATCAAACTAAGGTTGTAAAATTTTTTAATGCAAAAGGCGCTGATACAACTTTTTTAAATCTGATTTACATAGCTTACGCTGAGTTTCAGAATGCTGAACACAATCTTACCTCTGAGTTTAATAAGACCAGGTTTGACAAGGGTTGGGTAGGTATGTTATCAATGCTGGTTACAGCATATATTCTGAATGCTAAACTCCCTATATCTATAGTAGAATCGGCTAAACTCCATCTGCAAGATTTGAAAAAAGCAGGATACCTGGTTCCCGCTTATGAAATGGCTTATATTCTAATGACTGAAACCGGGAATAAAGATTTTGCTGATATTTATGAGGAACTCAGGAATAAGCTGGGTTTTATTCCATTAATGGCGAGGTTTACGAAGAAAAAAGATTATGAAAATAAACTGGAAGCAATTATCTCCATTGTTCAAAGCTCAAATTCAACAACTGATACTATCCCGGATAACCGGATAATTTATCTGGTTGACGGAGAAAGCGGCAACCTACAACCTGTATTACAAGCCCGTAAAGGTTCCGGTTGGACAAGTGGGAGGGATTGTAGTCTGACAAAATTCAGGAAAGGCGATTATCCTGGAATGAGTGAACAGGATTATTTATTTGCCTCATGTATCCGGGAATACCATTCATACTATGGTAATTCTGCATCTCTTGAGCAAGACGCTGCGTGGAAGGCTCTGGTTGGACATCCTTTACTTTTTAACAGCAATAATAAAAATCTGCCCGTTGAATTGGTATTGCATAAACCTGCTTTGATTTTTCGTCAATCTGGAGAAAAATATCTTCTTGAATTCGACAAATTCCCTAGGATAAACGGATTGCCCCTTGAAATAGAATCTGAAAGCCGGATTATTTACATTGAAACCGATGCTGTTATCCAAAAAATCCACGAACAAATGACCGGTGGAATTTTAATAGTACCAGAAAATGCTAAAGATTTGGTATTGAAAGCCATAGAGTCTGTTTCGAAAGTTATCAATGTATATTCTGATATCGAGGCTGTTGCGGAAAACAATCAAATTATTGAAAAACCCTCTGAATCAACCCTCAGAATATTGCTTGCACCATTTGGGTCCGGACTCCGGGCACAGGTGCTTGCCAAACCCTTTGGCACTGATCCACCTTATGTTGCTCCCGGTAAAGGATCCAGAGTGCTGTACACTCAGATAAATGGTGAGAAAATAAAAGTTGCACGCAATCTGGCTGCCGAAACAGAAAAGATGCTTAAGCTTGATGAAGCTTTTTTTGATGAAGGGCTGATGATGGGAGATAATGAGTACCTTCATTTTTCCGATCCGCTGGATGCTCTTATCCTTCTGGAAGTCATACAAAATAATAAGGATTTGTGCATAGCCGAATGGCCCGAAGGTGTGAAATTTAAAATCAGTGGGGTAGCAGATTTTTCAAATCTGTCGTTAAAGCTCAAAAAGTCGGGTAATTGGTTTGATGTTGAAGGAGAAGTAAAAGTTAACGATTCCCTGGTAATCGGGATGAAGCAACTGCTTGAAATGAAACCTGTTGAAGGTCATCGGTTTATCGAAATTGCGGATGGGGAGTTTATCAGTCTGAGCAAAGGTTTAAAACGAAGACTTGATGAGCTTCGTTCCCAGGTAATTGCTGATAAAAATGGTTTACACGTGAGTGGACTTTCTTTACCGTATTTTTTTTCCATGGGTGATGACTTTGGGACCTTTTCTGCCGATAAGGCAGCCAGGGAAATTAAAAAGAAATTCGATGCTGCTCAGGAATTAAGTTTCGGTATCCCTGAAAACCTTGATGCTGAACTTCGTCCATACCAGGCCGATGGTTTCATTTGGATATCAAGGTTGGCTGAATGGGGTGCAGGCGCGTGCCTGGCTGATGATATGGGATTGGGTAAAACCGTTCAATCCATCGCGTTTTTGTTATCAAAAGCCAACGAAGGACCTTCTCTGGTGGTTTGCCCTGCTTCTGTTTTGCCCAACTGGATTGCAGAGGTAAGAAGATTTGCTCCGGCCCTGAATGTGGTTTACCTTAATTCAAATAAGCGGAATGAAACCCTTGAAAATCTAAAAAATTATGATCTTTTGGTAACAACCTATGGACTGATCCAATCAGAGGATGAACTTTTTGCATCCATTGAATGGAATGTGGTTGTTCTTGACGAAGCACATGTTATCAAGAACCATACAACCAAAACATGGACAGCAGCCATGAAACTGAAATCCAGAAAAAGGCTTGCACTTACGGGCACTCCGGTCCAAAATAACCTGGATGAACTGTGGAGCATTTTCAGTTTTTTAAATCCGGGTCTGCTAGGTTCTTTCAAATCATTTACCGAAAGATTCTCAGTGCCGGTTGCGAATCAAACCGATTCACCTCAGAAAACCCTGCTGCGTAAAATAATTGGACCTTTCCTGCTTCGCCGCTTAAAAAATCAGGTTCTCGATGAACTGCCTCCTAAAACTGAAATTATACTGCCAGTTGAATTAAGTGAAGGCGAAATGGCACTGTATGAAGCTCTCCGGCAACAGGCTATTAAAAATATAAATTCGGAAAATAAACAGGGTGCGGCACATATACAGGCACTTGCTGAACTTACCCGTCTCAGGCTTGCTTGTTGTAATCCACGATTGATTAAAGATGCTCCACAGCTTGAATCGTCGAAACTTTCCGCGTTTCTTTTACTGATTGAAGAATTGATGCAAAACCGCCATCGTGCCTTGGTTTTTAGTCAGTTTACTTCACATTTGGCTCTTATACGCGAATCCCTTGATGCCAATGGGGTTTGCTATCTGTATCTGGACGGTTCCACACCCATAAAACGAAGAGGTGAATTGGTGCAATCGTTTCAGCAGGGAAGTACACCCGTTTTTCTTATAAGTTTGAAAGCCGGAGGATTGGGCTTAAACCTAACAGGAGCCGATTTTGTTATCCACCTCGATCCATGGTGGAATCCTGCGGTGGAAGATCAGGCCACTGATCGGACTCATCGCATTGGACAAACCCGGCCAGTCACAGTTTATCGGTTGGTGGCTTCAGGCACCATTGAAGAGAAAATTATCAGGCTACACCATACCAAGCGCGATCTTGCTGAAAGTATTCTGATGGGTGCTGATTCTCCCTCGAAAGTAGATGTAAATGAAATGTTGAGGCTGTTGAATGAATAGCATAAACCAATCCTAAACTGGGGATAAGAATTTTATATCAATGCCATAGATATGTGTTTGGGGAAATTGTTACTTCCCGATACAAAACTTCCCGAATATATTACCCAGCAATTCTTCTGATGTGACTTCGCCGGTAATTGTTCCCAGGTGGTGCAATGCCTGACGGATATCGATGGCAATCAGATCGGAGGGGACATTTTCGGCAAAACCTTTTTCGATGCTTTCAATGCTCTGTCCGGCACGGGTAAGGGCATCAAAATGACGGAGACTATAAACTATGGTCTGATCGCCGGTTTCGCCGTAGTGGGCGGATGATAGCAGGCGATCGGTGATCAGGTTGATGTTTTCGTTTCGCTTTGCTGAAATAAACAGGGTATCAAGTTCTACCAGCTTTTTAAAGGAATGCGGCGATTCCATCAGCATATCGGTTTTATTGGCAATCGGAATAATCTGTTTCTCAGAATCTTCAAGCAGAACGCGGATTTCAGCTATGGCATCATCAATTTCCTGCTCGCTTGCGGTTGTAATATCAAAAACATAAAGTACAACTGAAGCCTGATTCATTTTTTCGTAAGTGCGCTCAATGCCAATGTTTTCGATGGTATCTTCGGTATGACGCAGACCGGCGGTATCAATAAATCTGAAAGTAACGCCCTGAATGCTGATGGTATCTTCAATGGCATCACGTGTGGTTCCCGGGATTTCTGATACGATTGCCCGTTCTTCATTCAGCAGCGCATTCAGCAAGGTTGATTTGCCGACATTGGTTTTCCCGGCAATGGCTACAGGAATACCATGTTTCATCACATTTCCGAGCGAGAAAGATGATTTCAGGCTTTCAATTTCAGTCTTAATGGTTTCCAATAGTTTAAAAAGAGCGGTACGGTCAGCAAATTCTACATCTTCTTCAGCAAAATCCAGTTCAAGTTCGATGAGTGATGCAAAATCGACCAGCTTAGCCCTGAGGTCTCCGATTTTTATGGAGAATCCTCCGCGCATCTGACTGATAGCCAGATGATGTGAAGCTTCGGAGTTGGATGCAATCAGATCTGCCACCGCTTCAGCCTGGGATAAATCGAAACGACCATTCATAAATGCCCTCATGGTAAATTCACCAGGTTCGGCAAGCCTTGCTCCGGCTGAAAGCAATAGCTCTAGTATTTTCTGTTGGATAAAAACAGAACCGTGACAGGAAATTTCAACCACATCCTCTCCGGTATAGGAGTGAGGATTCCTGAAAACGGTCACAAGCACTTCGTCAATAAGGTTTCCATTATGCTCAATGCCCCCGAATGTTGCTTTGTGAGATTCAACTTCTTCAAGCAAAGTTGCCGTTCGTTTGGGCTTGAAAATGGTTGATGTAAAATCAACAGCCTGACTGCCAGATAGTCTGATAAGAGCAATAGCACCTGATCCTGCAGGGGTGGAAAGTGCGCAAATGGTATCTACGGAAGAGAGAAAATCTATGTTCATGGCGTAAGTTTTTTTTCAGTACTTTTAATCCCTCAAATTAATGCAGAAATATACGCAATTTCTGCTTCAGTAATGAACAAAATTAGATAATTTTCATTCTTAGGAGTGACAATTTCGTTTTAAACACAGTAAACAAGCATTTATGAGTATTCTGGTTAACAAAGATTCCAAAGTAATTGTGCAAGGATTCACCGGCACAGAAGGTACATTTCACGCGACTCAGATGATAGAATACGGCACCCAGGTAGTGGGTGGTGTAACTCCCGGCAAAGGGGGCAGATTCCATTTGGGAAAGCCGGTTTTTAACACAGTTTCAGATGCTGTTGTTTCAACAGGCGCCGATGTTTCTATAATTTTTGTACCACCTGCATTCGCAGCCGATGCAATTATGGAAGCTGCTGACGGCGGAATTAAGGTGATTGTTTGCATCACCGAAGGCATTCCTGTTAAGGACATGATGATGGCCAAAGAATATATCAAAGAGCGCGATTGCCGTTTGATTGGCCCGAATTGTCCGGGTATTATTACGCCTGGAGAAGCCAAAATCGGTATTATGCCTGGCTTCATCCATCAAAGAGGTGTGGTTGGAATTGTCAGCCGTTCAGGCACCCTTACCTATGAGGCAGTTGATCAGTTGACCAAAGCCGGTTTAGGACAAACAACAGCCATTGGAATTGGTGGTGATCCCATCAATGGAACTTCAACCCGCGATGCTGTTGAGCTGTTTATGAACGATCCCGAAACCAAAGGAATTGTGATGATCGGCGAAATTGGTGGTGGTATGGAAGCCGAAGCCGGTTACTGGATCAAAGAACATGGCACAAAGCCCGTAGTTAGTTTTATTGCCGGCGCAACAGCTCCCAAAGGACGTACAATGGGCCATGCAGGTGCGATTGTGGGTGGTAAAGATGATACTGCTGAAGCCAAAAAGGCTATCCTTCGCGAATGTGGCGTTCATGTGGTAGATTCACCAGCAGACTTAGGTTCAAAAATGCTTGAGCTTCTCAAAAAGTAAATAGCTGAAAAATGAAATTAAAAAGCCGATTCTGATTTAGAATCGGCTTTTTTTGGGGGAATAGATCAAAAACACTTTCCCCACGTGCGGGACTCAGTGTGACATTTGTTTGTTTGGTCAGCATTTCTTCATTTAATAAACTCATATTCAAACCTGTACGATGTCCTCCTGAGTCCCGCATGTGCGGGAAAGGATCGCACAAACAATCTGTCATTGGTAGCGGAGTCGAAGGATATTTAGATTCAAATCCTTATCTTAAATGACATTTCAGAGGTGATGAAGTATTTTATTTACCTCCTTCTCTCTTCAGGAAGCTGAAACTCATAAGCCCCGATATCCGGTGCCTCATCAGAAATGCGTGAATTTCCATCAATATCCTTCGAAAGATCCAGAAATGCACCCTGATGAACAATCAGGTTTCCTTTGTTAATTGCAGAAGATAAAGTGCTGTCAGGCTGGAATTGTGCCATCATAGGGTCTTTAAACCATGGATTCTGATTCTTTATACTTCCGGGAAATTTTTCCTGATCCGAAATATTGCGTTCGGTTTTCAGCAGGCAATGATCGAATCGGTAGTTTAAAATGCCGCCGGAACTGTGCTGATCGATGGTAATTTCTTCGTTTTTTTCTCCGTAAATAACACAGTTTCCGAAATATGCCATTTCAAGCGGGCGCAGTTGAACATTATTGTCCGCATCAAAATAATAGTTATTCAATTCAATTGCAGCACCGCGACGAAAGGATTTATTCCAGAAATTTCCGATGGTGCAATGACGGAAGTCATATTTCCCGCCAAGGGTAAGTGCCACAGAACGGTTGCCGCAGTTCCCGATAACACAGTTCGCAACCTCCAGATGAGTTCCCTGACCGAGAATACCGGTCTGGCTCATGTTATAAATGAGCGAATTACTGATACGTAGCGTTGGGTTTGGCGAATTTCCGGTGGTGTCGGCATGTATGCCTACCTCGCCATTGCGGATGATTGCATAATTGATTTCGTTGTTGATACTTCCCGCATACAGCCAGATTCTTCCCCATTGTCCTGCAATGTTCTGATAATAAGGTTCCAACCTGTCTCCCTGGAAAATTACCGGATTCTCTTTTGTTCCATTTACTTTCAGGGTAGCATCGGTATAGACCAGTAAAATGGAACCACTGTGAAAATGTATTTTGCTGCCGGCTTCAATGGTGAGGGTGAAAAGTGAGTCAACAGCCAGAAAGCCATAAACAACATGAGGTTTGTCGGCAGTAAACACATAATCGCTGCCGATGATGCCATTTCGGTAAAAATAAGCATCCTGTCCCCAGGCCACCAGTTTCACATCCTGAATGTTTCCATTGGTGCTAAATACAATGCTGTCCTGCTGAATCAGCGGATTGTTGGCCTGGTTGGGATCAATGGTGACTTTCACAAAAACAAAAGCAGAGTCTTTGGCAGCAATTTCCAGATCATTAATTTCGGTAGCAGCAATTCCATCAACATTGATGCGGAATGGAGAACTTTCACCTCTGGCTAGTCTGATAGAACTGATGTTGATCCTTTCCTTTGAAGGATTATAGATCATAAAAACCCTGGAAGACGAACCAATGGTTGAAAATACGGTATCAAAAAGTACGGTATCGGTTGAAAAGCTTAATCTGGTATCCGGGCTGGTGTCGAATTTATCCTCTTTCCGGCATGAAATAAATATCAGAAACAGCAATAAAACTACCATTCCGCTTTGAAGAAATTTTGAGGGTAATTGCATAGGAGTTATGTAAGGCCACAAAGTTAGTTAATCGTTATGTATTTACGGATTTAATCCCTGATTATTGCAGCCATTCACAAAAAAAACACCGGGTTTGGCAGCCAAATGCTGATTTGACTGTCTCCCGGTGTAAATTTTACAATATGGTTATTGGTCAGAAGTAATCTGTTCAGTCTTTCCTGTTTAATGCCTTTAACGCTTTCAAGGAAAAGATCGGGAGCATTATCGGGCTTTGACCAGAATCTGCCTATGCGGTTTATCTCCGGAAATGACAGAAACAATGTAAGTTCCTGATGGCAGCTCCGAAATATCAATAGTCCTGATCTTACTGGTTGACAATGGTGTATCCATAACAATGCGACCATCCATTTGAGCAATTGTCAATTGGACTTCTTTACCAATGTTGTTATCAAAACTGATATTTATGGTTTGCTGCGCAGGGTTTGGAAATAGTTGGAAACTGCCTGCAGGGATATTGTTTACTGAAACCGTTGAAGCATCCTGGGTAACAGTTACTGTTTGTGGCGGAAGTCCATCAACAGTAATAACCAGCTCAGCCACACGGACTTCGTAGGTTTCGTTCTCAGTATAGTCAGCAATCAGTTCCGCATTTCCTGTGCCTTCGGTGTTTGTTACGCACCAGTCCGAATTGCTTTGAGCAGTCCAGTTGGTATTTGAAGTTACCATAAAAACAACTGACCCGGCCATTGGCGAAACATTGTGATTGGGTGGATCTACTGACAGTGTTGCAGCAGCTCCTTCCTGCGTCACTGTTACGGTTTGGTTGGCTGCACCTGATGCAATAACGGTTATTGTCGCCACACGCGATGTAACAGAAGTATTTTCAGAGTAATTTGCGGTTATGGTTCCATTCCCTGATCCACTTGAAGTGACTGTACACCAGGTTTGATTGCTGGATGCTGTCCAGTTTGAATTGGAGGTAACCGTAAACATGGTACTACCGGCTGTTGCTGCGACATTCTGATTAGAAGGCGCAACAGATAATGTGGCAGCAGCTCCTGCCTGAGTTACTGTAACCGTTTGAGATGGAAGACCTGAGACACTTACTGTAATAGTTGCAACACGCGTTGTAGTTACAGGATTCGCAGTATAATTTGCGGTTATTGTTCCGTTTCCGGTACCTGAAGGTGTTACTGTGCACCAGGGCTGATTGCTGGTTGCTGTCCAGCTTGAATTGGAAGTAACTGTGAACATTGTACTTCCGGCCATTGCAGATACATTCTGATTTGATGGACTTACAGACAATGTAGAACCTGCTGATACGGTAAACGAGCCAACCATTCCCATGCCTGCATGAGGTGTACAAACATAATTATAGCTGCCTGCAACTGTAACAGTGTATTCGTAAGTAGGTGAACCACTGGTTATGGGACTGTCCCATGGTGCGGCTCCAACCGGAATGGTTGCGGACGTGGTTGTGTGCACACCGCTGACCCAAACCCATCGAATTACATCTCCGATTTGCACATTGTTTATGTTGGATGGGCTGAAAAAATTGTTCTGTACATTTACAATATGCACAGCAGACCAGGTTGTAAATGGCAGCATAAATACCATAAACAGAGCCATAAATACGTTTGAGCGTAGTATCTTTTTCATAATTAAAGTTTTAGGTGAATGATGGATTGATTATGCAGTAATCTATATATAAACAACCATAGATATAAAATGGTTTAAGGAAAATGCGAAGTTGAAGTGACAATCAATCGATCGAAAGAGTGATAAAACTAAAACTAAAGCATTGCTGATAACCCGAATGAATTATGTGTTTCTTTTATTCCGTATGTCAGTGTTTAATGCTGTACCGGAGGAGCAAACATTTATTGAGGCAACAGTGCTTTATTTATCTGAACTGAATTATTTTTTATACACTATCTTATGTATTTCATTGATTACATCTTCAATAGGATCAGGCATAACCGGCCTGTTGCTCATTAAAAGCATTTTAACGGCATTTTTGGCAGGATTGTAAGCCGGTTGTTGATAATCTTCATCAATAATGTCAAATCCTGAACGCTGGTAAAATGCAAGTCTGCTTGTTGAAACAGCATCAGTAGCAGGAGGAGTTTCCAGCACAACCGCTTGATCCTGATTAGTAGCAATCATATTAATGACCGTTTCACCTATTTTCCGGTTTCTGAATTGCTCCGTAACTGCCATGTGTTCAACAAAAATGAAACTGCTAAGCTGCCATATTGCGACCAAACCTACCGGTTTATCATACAACATTATCATTAACAACTTGAAAGCCGGATTATCCATCTGGGCTACCAAATCAGCAGCTTCGCGCCTTTCGTCAGGCTGAAATGCTCTGTAATACAGTAGTTTAACCTCTGAAAAACCCGGGTAATCCTGAGTGTCAATCTGTTTTAATGAAATGATTCCGTTAGTAATTTCCATTTATTCGTGTTGCTATTTTATTCTTTCAATTTCAGCTGTTTGTTTCAGAAGGCTGATAATTATCTGCTGGTCAATGTCTTCGACGGTATTAAAGTGAAGAGTCCGAATCTTTTTTCGTTCCCTGCAATCAGCAATCCATCGTTATCTTTAAACCGGTTTTCGTAATAAAACCCCGAAAAAACTCCTTTTTGACTCCTCCCAGGGGTATTTTGGAGGGCCAAATATAGTAAATTCGCTTGTTCATCGGGAAGAAAGGTAGGTTTTAAGCCATCTTTTCTTTTATGTCCGGTATGGAGTCGAGGCCTATATTTCTCAATAGCAGTACTTTAACCTTCTCTCCGCGATCTAAGTGGTTGATCAGTTCCGCAGAATTGAAAAATGAGTCATTCGCTGGAACTTTCAGGTTCTTGTTTTAATGATAAGTTTGATGACTGATGAATCTGTTCAGAGGTAATTAAGCAATAAAGTATCTCAGATTTTACCTTTTTTCAGGGCAGGAACCCCCGTTTTCAGCCATTCCGGAGCAGGAGCATCTTTCAGATAATGATCAAAAAACTGCATCATTCTTATGTCGAGATCCATCATATTGGCTCGTTGTTTCAGGTTATGCTCATCATTGTTGTAATTGAGCATCCATACAGGTTTTTGAAGCCTTCTCATCGCAGTAAATAATTCAATGCCCTGATACCACGGTACCGCACCATCGCCATCGTTTGACATGATAAGCAAAGGTGTTTCTATTTTATCCACCCTGAAAAGAGGAGAGTTCTCAATATATAAATCGGGTCTTTCCCAAAGATTGGCACCAATCCTGCTCTGTCCCGATTCATATTGAAATTGTCGTACCATACCTGATTCCCATCGGATTCCGCCATATGCACTCGTCATATTGCTAACCGGAGCTCCGGCCATGGCAGCTTTGAATAGGTTGGTCCTGGTAATGAGCCATGCAACCTGATATCCACCCCAACTCTGCCCCTGAATTCCGATCCTGTTTTTGTCGATAAATCCTTCCGATATCAAAGATAAAGTTCCACTAACAACCGACTCGTAAGAACTCTGTCCGGGGTAACCATCGGTGTAATTTATGTCTGGAATAAAGACAACGTATCCGTTGCTTACACAATAGGTCGGACTTATGATGCTGCGCGATGGGCGGGGAGCATAGTGCTGATGCAGCTGATCGGTGTATTTTTCGTAAAAATAAACCAGCATCGGATATTGTTTTGTTTGGTCAAAATCCTCCGGTTTGTAAAGCAATCCCTGCAAGGAATCACCCTCAGTGCTGATCCAGTCATAAAGTTCAACGCTTCCCCATAAATAATCTGCCTGTTGAGGATTGGCTTCTGATATTTTTTGAGGTTCTGTAAAACTCATATCAGCTAACCAAAGATCGGGGAAAGTACTGAAGTCGGACCGGGTAAACAAAACCATATTGCTTTCTTTCGATTTTATTGGAGTGCCGAACTTTGCATCATCTTCAAGCAATAGCTTAGGATCAAATGATTCCCGCACCAGAAAATATCCCGATTTTTTAGTTTTTTTATTGAATGAGGATACCAGAAATGCTGATTGCTCATCTCCGACGTAAGGAACCTCTGAGTTAATTTTGATGTTGCGAAATGTGGTTGTTGTTGATCTTCCTTTGCCCATGGTGATGTTGATGGGTTTTGTTTTCCCATCGGGTGAAAGTCCCCACATATCGAATTTGTCGTAAACCACAAATAGCTTATCGTCACGGGTCCAGCCCGCGCTACCTTCCGGACCAGGAATTCCGGGCACATCATGCGATTCATCATAAAATGCAATGCCCGTAACTTTATGTTTTGTTGTTTTCTTGTCACGGATTGTCATTGAACACCAAAGGCTGTCGCCGGATGAATACCATGCCAGATAATTCCCGTCATTACTCAGCGAAACCGGACCGTCATGCTGCTGAAGCAGTAATTCTTTTGATCCGTTTAAATTGTTGATGAGGTAAATGTCTCTGTACCTTTTTCCCGACCATGATTGCTGCAGCAGATAAGGTTCATCGGCAAACCCAAGTGCCATTTTTCCATCACCTCTGAAACCCGGACTCACAGATTTAATATTCTCATCTTCAAGAAAAACCAATTCATTTTTTTGGGTGTGAAAAACGGAAAGCAGTGTCTTTTTCCTGTCTTCTTCAAGTTGTTTAAGTTGCTGTGTCTGAAGTCTCTGGTCGCGGTAATGCCATATGTCAACTTTTGCTTTTTCATCGTCGGTTAATGTATCTTTTGGCTGAGGGCGAGGGGTTGGCGCTATTCCGAAATAGAGTTTGCTTCCATCATGCGAAAAATAAACTTTGCCATGTTCTCCGGGGCTATTGCCTTCAGGGAGCTTCATATCGGAAGTGTCTGCGATAATTCTTCCGTTTTCTTTGTTAAAGTAATGCAAACTGTACCTTTTTGCATCAATGGTATCACTGCTGTGCATAAAAACAAATTGATCGCCGCTTCGGTGAATGTTCAGATTTTTGATCACACCCGGTTTGCTGAAAACCATCTTCTCCTGATTTTTTAAAACGTCATAATACCAAACCGAACTAAGCTTCAGACTATCATCACCGGAAATTACAAAAACCAGACTTTTGCCGTTATCGGAAAGCTCTGCTAGTGTAACCCTTTCGCGAAGAAATATAAAATCTGCTTCCGGACCAATCAGATTCAGGGTAAACAGTTCTGTTTTATCTTTTTTTGACCCGGACTTTTCTTTTTTCACCGGCTTTTTCTCAATAACAGCAGTATCGCTGACAGCAGTATCGGCTTTTGGAGTTTCTGGTTTAAGCATTGCCAGTAAAATGTTCCCTGATTCTGATGGAACTGCAAAAGATTTTAATCCGGCAAATTTGAGCAGCTTACCGCTGGATGTAAGCACGCCCAAAGAATCCAATGGCAGATCATCTTTTTTCTTGCCATCTAGTTTTGCTTTTCTGATAACCTGAAGTGGAGCTTTGATTTTAAAGGCAGCAAATGATTCATCTGCAGAAATCAGCGCACCGTATGCCCTTGGAATTGTGTCTTTCTGTTTTGTAATAAGGTTTCTTAAGATCAGGGAGCCATCGCCATATTGAGGGTTTATCTCATAGTGAATAATTTGGCCATTTTGTGATACTCCGGGGTTGTTGATGGCTTTCCATGAATCATACACTCCCTGATGTAATGGTATTTTCTGCTGACCATAAACCAGAATTGAATTTGAAAGTGCAAGAATAATAAGTAAGCTAAAAAAGTGCATTTTGTGGAAACTATTCATAATTTGTTTTTTAAAGGGCTAAAATTATAGGAAATCTTAAGAAAAATAACGAACGGCATGAGATTAATAATGTCAGTTTAAAATTTGCAAAATGAAAATTAAAATTATATTCCGAAAAAATGAATTTAATGATGCTGTAGTCAGTGGTTTAGCATTGAACATTTATAACTGGTCTTTGTTGACTGTCAGGTTTTTTGAATATTTTCACTTTTTTTATTTGCTTTGTTCCCAATGTTTGTTGATCTTTGTTTATGTTGTAATTTTGCAACCGGAAAATTAATCGGATAAAGTACAATTTTGCTGCTATGAGTTACATATCTTTCGAAAAAAAACAACTGGTAAATCTTGAGTACAGTTTACCCAAAGAGCTTCTGCGCACCAGCCGCGAAGGAGCTTATGCAAGTACAACCATAATCAACTGTAATACACGAAAATATCATGGTCTTCTGGTTGTTCCGCAACCAGCGATGGATAGTGGCAATCATGTTTTACTTTCGGCATTTGATGAAACCCTGATTCAACACAATGCAGAATTTAATCTTGGAATACGAAAATACAAAGGTGAAACCTATCAGCCGAAAGGTCACAAATATCTCAAGGATCTTACCAATGAACCAATTCCACGATTGACCTATGCTGTTGGAGGTATTGTTTTTACCAAAGAGATGCTTTTCTCTCACAAAGATGGACGAACTATCATAAAATATACTTTGGTCAGTGCCAATTCGCCCACTACCATTAAATTCAGGCCATTTCTTGCGTTCCGCAACAGTCATGCGCTGTGTAAAGCCAATTACGATGTTGATACCAGCTATGAGCAAATTAATAATGGCATCCGTCTTCGCATGTATAAAGGTTATTCGCACCTTCATCTTCAGTTTTCGAAGGAGCCGGAATATGTTCATGTGCCGGATTGGTATTACAACATAGAATACATTCGCGAAAAAGCGCGGGGTTATGATTGCTATGAAGATCTTTATGTGCCAGGATATTTTGAAATGCCTATCGCTAAAGGTGAAAGCATCTATTTTTCTGCCGGCACGGAACCTGTAAATCCGGAAAATCTCAAAAAGTTATTTCAATCTGAGATAGCAAGACGAATTCCTCGCGAAAGCTTTGAGAATTGCCTGGTAAATTCTGCCCAGCAATTTATTGTAAAGATGGGTAAACGTTATGAAGTCATTGCCGGATATCCATGGTTTGGCAGGTGGGGCCGTGATACTTTTATTTCTTTGCCCGGACTGGCAATGGTTACCGGAGAAATAAAACAGGCAAAAGCTGCCATTGACTCTTTGCTGCCCGAAATGCGGGGACCGCTATTCCCAAATAAAGGGGTAGGGGATAATGCATATTTCAACTCGGCCGATACTCCGTTATGGTTTTTCTGGACACTTCAACAATACAGTCTTTTTGGAGGTGGAAAATCTAAAATATGGAAAGAGTACGGAAAATACATGAAAACCATTCTCAATGGTTACAGAGATGGTACTTCTTTTAACATTAAACTTCACGACAACGGACTGATTTATGCAGGTGAAACAGGGATACCCCTTACCTGGATGGATGCAATGGTTGAAGGAAAGCCGGTAACTCCCCGCACTGGCTTCGCCGTTGAAATTAATGCACTCTGGTACAATGCTGTTATGTTTGCCCTTCAGCTTGCCGGAGAAAATGATGATAAAGATTTTGTGGACAAATGGAAACCCATTGCTGCTGCATTCCCGGCTGCGTTTATTGAAAATTTCTGGGACGAGACACGCGGTTATCTTGCTGATTATACGCATAATGATTATAAAGATTTTTCAGTAAGACCCAATCAGGTGTTTGCTACCTCTTTGCCATTTTCTCCCCTTGATGAAGATAGGCGCGTAAGAATACTTGAGAGAATTAAATCTGAATTACTTACTCCAAGAGGCTTGCGATCACTGGCTCCGAAAAATGTACTTTATAAAGGCATTTACAGTGGAACCCAAACGGAGCGCGATCTGGCATATCATCAGGGTACTGCATACCCTTGGTTGTTAGGACATTTTGTTGAAGGTTACCTGAAAATTCACGGAAAGTCAGGGCTGAGTCTGGTTACTTCTCTATACCGGGGTTTTGAAGACGTTATGATGGAGCATGGAATTGGTACCATTTCAGAGGTTTATGACGGAGATCCTCCCCACAAACCAGGAGGAGCAATTTCACAGGCATGGAATGTTGCTGAGTTGCTTCGGATCAATTGGTTAATCAGGAATTACTCATCAAAAAAATAAACATCACAAAGATTAAAAACTTAAAAAGCTGCAATATATGAAAGTACTGATGTTTGGATGGGAGTTTCCGCCCCATATTACCGGAGGCTTGGGGACAGCATGTTTCGGAATGACAAAAGGTTTACTGAAAAATGATGTTGATGTCATCTTTGTAGTGCCCAAAGCATACGGCGACGAGAGTGAAGAAGCTGTAAGGCTTGTTAATGCAAGCGATGTTAGCATTGATATCAGAAAAACCGAACAAACCGAATTCTGGAGAAACATCACATACCTCGAAGTAAATTCAAGTCTTGTGCCTTATATCGGGCCCGAGGCTTTCGATAACCTGATGGAATCGAATGAGAAAGTCACAACCCTGAACGAAGAATCAGTTTTTAATGCCCGTTATGTTTTCTCCGGAAAATATGGCGAAAACCTTCTGCAGGAAGTTGCACGCTATGCATTGGTAGGGGCGCAGATTGCAAAGGATTCTGATTTTGATCTTATTCATGCCCACGACTGGCTTACATACTCTGCCGGAGTCGCTGCCAAGCAAGCTACCGGTAAACCACTGGTTGTTCATATGCACGCCACCGAGTTTGACCGCTCTGGCGAAAACGTTAACCAACGGGTTTATGATATTGAACGTGCCGGTATGATGGCCGCTGACCGGGTTATTACTGTCAGCAATCTTACCCGTAATATTGTTATTGACAGGTACGGAATTGATCCCGCAAAGGTAATTACCGTGCACAATGCGGTGGAACCGGTCGAGAAGCTCGATGCCAGGATAACTGAAAAACATGTACCGGAAAAGATAGTAACTTTTCTGGGCAGGGTTACTTTCCAGAAAGGCCCTGAATATTTTATTGAAGCAGCCTACAAGGTGCTGCAGCGCGATCAGAATGTCCGTTTCGTTATGGCCGGCACAGGCGACTTGCTTGAAAAAATGATACGCCGTGTTGCTCAGCTCAAAATTTCAACAAAATTTCATTTCACGGGATTTCTGAGAGGTGATAGTGTTGATAAAATGTTTGCAATGAGCGATGTATATGTGATGCCCTCAGTTTCCGAACCATTCGGCATTTCTCCGCTTGAAGCCATGCGGTCAAATGTTCCTGTGGTTATCTCAAAACAATCAGGAGTTGCGGAAATCCTCCATCATGCGCTAAAAGTCGATTTCTGGGATATTGATGCAATGGCTGATGCAATCTACGGATTGCTTCAATACAAGAGCCTTCCTGAAATGTTCTCAAAATACGGTGCTCTGGAAGTAGATAACCTTAAATGGGAAAATGCAGCCAGGCATATAAAAGCGGTTTACGAACAGGTCTATCAAGAATAATATTTTTTTAATGCTTTAAATTCCTTTATTATGAGGTCAATTTGCTTATACTTTCAGGTACATCAGCCTTCCCGTCTGAGAACTTACCGTTTTTTCGATATTGGTGTTGATCACCACTATTATGATGATTATCAGAACAAAACCATTGTGCGAAGAGTGGCTGAAAAGTCATACCTGCCAATGAACAAGCTTTTGCTTGATCTGATTAAAGAATACGGGGCAACTTTTAAAGTTACATTCTCTATCTCTGGCATTGCACTTGATCAACTAAGTCAGTATGCACCTGAGGTAATCGAAAGCTTTAAAAAGCTGGCCAAAACCGGTAATGTTGAGTTTCTGGCTGAAACTTATGCTCACTCTCTGGTATCGCTGAAAGACCCTGAAGAGTTTCGGAGTCAGGTTATGATGCACTCCGATCGTATCGAAGCATTGTTCGGAAAACGCCCGACTTCATTCAGAAATACAGAGCTTATATATTCTGATTATATCGGAGAACAGGTTCATAATATGGGCTTTAACATAATGCTTACTGAAGGCGCAAGACATATTCTGGGATGGAAAAGTCCAAACTTTATGTATTGCAATGCTGCCAGCCCAAAGTTAAAGTTATTGCTCCGGAATTACCAGTTAAGTGATGATATCGGATTCCGTTTTTCAAACCATAGTTGGATTGAATGGCCATTGACCGCTGAAAAATTCGCCTCCTGGATAAATGCTTACGACAAAAATCAGCAGGTGTTAAATATTTTCCTTGACTATGAAACTTTCGGAGAGCATCAATGGGCAGAAACCGGAATTTTTGAATTTATGAAAGCTATGCCTAAACAAGTATTTGCTTTAACTGATTATACATTTGACACACCTTCCGGAATTGCAGGGAAAGTTCAACCTGTTTCAGCTGTCTCGGTTCCGGTTCCCATTTCATGGGCCGACGAAGAACGCGATCTGACCGCCTGGCTGGGCAATGAAATGCAGGATGAAGCTTTTGAGTCAATCTATAAATTGATCCCGCAAATGAAAGGATGTGAGGATCCTGAACTTATTAAGGATTGGTTATATCTGCAAACCTCCGACCATTTCTATTACATGTGCACCAAATGGTTCTCCGATGGCGCAGTTCATAATTATTTTAATCCTTATAGCTCTCCCTATGAGGCATTTATAAACTACATGAATGCTTTGTCTGATTTCATCAGAAGGGTTGAATCCTCTCAAATAAAACCAGAGCCAATTCCCGAATATAGTATTCCTGATCCGAAAGCCCTGGCAATAAAATCGAAACAAGCTTATAAAGATGCCGAGGATACTGAAAACATTGAGGATATTGAGATTCTTCTTAGTCTCTCTAAAGCCAGACTCAAAGAATTTTTAGCATCTGTTGATGCCAAAACGCTGGCTTATTCTATGTACGATCGCTCTGAGGATGAGATTAAAAAACTGATAAAAAAACTTCCCGATAGTTTTAAGGAAGAGCTTGCAGCAGTAAGGGCTCAGATTAAAAAGCCACGTAAATCTACCCTTGACACTTACAAAAACAAGATGACTGAAATGCTGAAGTCGCTGTTTTAATCCGTATTTTTGCACCGCCGAATTCCGACATGAAATCTGGCAGTTTTGTAACGAACTGCTTATCAGATATTCATGTTCGGAGATATGTTAAACGGCGAAAATTAAACCTACACAATAAACATGACCGAAAAGAAAAACCTAAGGCCGGATTATATTTTTGAAACAAGTTGGGAAATCTGTAATAAAGTTGGAGGCATTTATACGGTTGTTTCAACCAAAGCTCCGGGAATACAGAAAGAATACGAAGACAATTACATACTCATTGGCCCTGATGTATGGAAAGAAACCGATCAAAATCCAGATTTTATTGAGGATAGGTATATTTACAAATCATGGCGTGAATTTGCTGAATCGCGCGGATTGCACATTCGCATAGGCAGGTGGAACATAAAAAGCCGCCCGATTGTGGTTCTTGTAGATTTTACTCCGTATTTTCATCAGAAAGATGTAATCTTCGCTAAATTCTGGGAATCATATAAGCTTGACTCAATTTCAGGTCAATGGGATTATGTGGAACCTGCATTATTTGGTTACGCTGCAGCCAGAGTGATAGAGAATTTTTATGAGTTCAATATCTCTGCGCACGATAAACTGGTGGCCATTTTTCATGAATGGATGACAGCCACCGGAGTGCTTCAATTACGAGAGAATGTGCCGCAGATCGGCTGCATCTTTACTACCCATGCCACTGTTCTTGGTCGTTCAATTGCCGGAAATAATCTTCCGCTCTACAGCGAATTCGATAATTACCCGGGCGAAACTACAGCCCGAAGATTTGACGTGGTTTCGAAATTTTCGCTTGAAAGAGCTGCTGCCCGTGTCAGCGATGTGTTTACAACAGTAAGTGAAATTACTGCCGAAGAATGCAAGCATTTTCTGGGGCGCCAGGTTGATGTAGTTACCCCCAATGGATTTGATGATGGATTTGTACCTCCTCAGGCTGAGTTTGCCAACCGTCGCGAAATAGCCCGTATTAAAATAATGCAGGTCAGCCGTGCATTGTTCAATTCCGATCTGCCTGAAGACAGCCTTCTTGTGATCAACAGCGGTCGTTACGAGTTCCGGAACAAAGGAATCGACCTGTATATTGATGCACTGGCACGCCTGAACAAAAATCCTGATCTCAAAAAGAGTATTATAGCTTTTATTGCAGTTCCGGCGAATCATACAGGCGCTTCTGCCGATCTTAACAGCAGATTAAATAATCCCGATTTCAATCACCCGGTTGAAGGTGTTTATCTTACTCACGGGCTCCATGATTATGAGTACGACAATGTTATCAACAGAGCCAGATCGGCAGGATTGCTCAATAAAACCACCGACAAGGTAAAGCTGATTTTTGTTCCTTCCTATCTTAATGGTTTTGATGGAATTTTTAATCTTGATTATTACGAACTGCTTATCGGATTTGATTTATCGGTTTTTCCCTCATATTATGAGCCCTGGGGATATACTCCGCTTGAGAGTCTTGCATTTCACATTCCCACCATCACCACATCACTTGCAGGGTTTGGTTTATGGATCCGGGAAAAATTTAAAGATAGTGAACCCGGAGCCTGGGTGCTCGATCGTACTGATACCAACGGTGAAGCTGTTACAACCGCCATTGCCCGCATAATTGGCGATTATGCAGCATTTGATGTCGATCAGGTAAAAGCAGCCCGGAAACTGGCCTGGGATGTTTCGCGTATTGCCCTGTGGGATGAGCTTACCGGAAAATATAAAATTGCATTTGGTATTGCACTCGACAAAGCAGCAGCACGGGAAGATCTTTATCGCGATAAAAGACAGCCTGATACACTCATGTCGTTTCCTTTGAAACAACATGCTATTCCTGTCTGGCACAAAGTATTGGTGAAACCCGGAATTCCTGAAAGATTTAACGGATTGAAACGCATGTCGCGCAACTTATGGTGGTGCTGGCATCCCGATGCAGAAGAGCTTTTCAGAATGATTGATCCCCTGCAATGGGAACAACTTAATCATAACCCCATCGCCTTGCTCGAATCGCTAACTGTTAAGCAAATGCTTCAGCTTGAGCGAAATGAAATTTTCCTGAATAAACTCGATCATGTCTACGGGCAGTTCGAGGTTTATATGAAACAAGCTTCAGAAAAGCCCAAGCATCAGATTGCCTATTTCAGCATGGAATATGGTTTGCACGATACAGTGCAGATATTCTCAGGAGGCCTGGGAATGCTGGCAGGTGATTATCTAAAGGAAGCCAGCGATTCAAATGTGAATATGGTAGGAGTAGGACTGCTTTATCGATATGGATATTTCAAACAAAACCTATCCATCTCGGGCGATCAGATTGATACTTACACCCCGCAGAAATTTACGCACATGCCTCTTAAACCTGTGCGCTCGTCAAACGGTGAATGGCTTATGGTTTCCATCGCGCTTCCCGGTCGTAATCTTTATGCTAAGGTCTGGAAACTTGATGTAGGACGTATTCCTTTATACCTGCTTGATGCTGATATTGAAGAAAATAACGATGCTGATCGCTTTATTACCCACCAGCTTTATGGCGGTGATTGGGACAACCGATTCAAGCAGGAATTACTCCTCGGAGTTGGCGGTATCAGAGTATTGAATGCTCTCGGACTTAATCCTTCAGTATTCCATTGTAATGAAGGACATGCTGCTTTCATTGGAATTGAGCGCCTCAGATTGCTGGTTCAGGAGAAAAAATTCATGTTTGATCAGGCAGTTGAAATTGTCAGAGCAACACAGCTCTTTACTACTCACACGCCTGTTCCGGCCGGACATGACGCTTTCAGCGAAGACGTCCTGCGTGCTTATATTCCTCATTATGCCGATCGGCTTAACATAAGCTGGAATACCTTTATGAATCTGGGTAGGTTTGTTGAAGATAAACATGATGAGAAGTTCTCAATGAGTGTGCTGGCAACCCGGCTTTCGCAGATGATGAACGGTGTGAGTCGCATTCACGGAAGAGTAAGTCGCGAGATGTTTCAGGGAATGTTCCCGGGATACTACTCGGATGAGCTTTATATCAGTCACGTTACCAATGGAGTACATATGCCTTCATGGACCTCGCCTGAATGGCAGAAGGTATATGCAAAACTTTTTAACGAAGAAAATATCCTGAATCAAACCGATCGCACAGCCTGGGAAAAAATCAGAGAAGTGCCTGAAGAGGAAATCTGGAATCTGCGCGAAAATCACAGAAAAACCCTGATTAATTACCTTCGGAAAAGGGTTGGTGAGGATTTGAGACGTCGGCAGGAGAATCCAAAGTTCATAATGAAGACATTGGAAGCGCTGAATGATAAAACGCTCACCATTGGTTTTGCCCGTCGATTTGCTACATACAAGCGAGCACACTTGTTGTTCGCGAATCCTGAACGCCTTTCTCAGCTGGTAAATAATAAAGAAAGGCCGGTTCAGTTTGTGTTTGCCGGAAAAGCTCATCCTGCCGATAAAGCTGGTCAGGATCTCATTAAACGTATCATTGAGTATTCGAAAATGCCGCAGTTTTTCGGAAAAATTATTTTCGTGGAAAACTACGACATGAAACTAGGAGCCAAACTTGTGCAGGGCGTTGATGTATGGCTTAACACCCCAACCCGCCCTCTGGAAGCATCCGGAACCAGTGGTGAAAAGGCTGTGATGAACGGAGTGCTTAATTTTAGTGTATTAGATGGATGGTGGGCCGAAGGCTATAAACCAGGAGCCGGATGGGCACTTCAGGAAGAAAGCACCTATGAAAATCAGCAATTTCAGGATGAACTTGATGCTGAAAATATCTACAATATCTTCGAAGAAGAAATTATTCCTGATTTCTACAACCGAAACAAAAAAGGCATTCCTGAAAAATGGGTGGCAAGTATCAAAAATACCATCGCATTAATCTCTCCCGAGTTTACGATGAAACGTATGCTCGACGACTACTATAAACAGTTTTACAATAACCTGATCAGCCGCTCAACATTGCTGTTTGCCAATGAGTTTGAAAATATCCGGGTGCTTTCAGCATGGAAAAGAAGGATTCTGCGTGGGTGGGAGAGTATTGAGGTTGTTTCAGTAAAGGTGCCTGATTCTTCAAAAAAACCTTTACGTTTAGGCGAAAACTTTGTGGCTGAAATTGTGCTCAATGTCAATGAGTTATCAGCCGGTGATATAGGTTTGGAAGTGCTTTTCGGACATAAAATCAATGATGAGGTCAAAACAATTTCATTTATTGAGGATATGACTGTTGCCGGTGTTAATGGCAACATTGTCACTTTCTTTATTGAAATCCCAACTTTACAGGCAGGCGTTTTCGATTATGCTTTCCGGTTAAGTCCTCGTCATCCTTTATTGCCGCACAGGCAGGATTTCAATCTTATCAGATGGATTTCAGCGTTAAACGACTAACGTCAAAATTTGAAAATACTTACTGTAATTGTTAAATCAGTTAAATCAACAAACAGAAAATCATGAAGTTACTCGAAGGAAAAACTGCACTGGTTACCGGCGGTGCCAGAGGAATAGGAAAAGCCATTGCACTCAGATTTGCTGCAGAAGGTGCAAATGTTGCATTCTCAGACCTGAACTATGACGATAATTCCATCGCACTCGAAAAAGAAATAGCCGATTTGGGAGTAAAAGCCAAAGGTTATGCCTCCGATGCCAGCTCCTTTGAAGGAAGCGATAAGCTAATCAATGATGTATTGGCCGATTTTGGACGAATTGATGTTTTGGTGAATAATGCCGGAATTACCCGCGATGGATTGCTTATGCGTATGACAGAAGCCGATTGGGATCTGGTTATCAAAGTCAACCTGAAGTCCATATTTAATATGACCAAAGCAGTTCAGAAGGTGATGCTGAAACAAAGAAGTGGATCTATTGTAAATATGAGCTCTGTAGTCGGACTTTCAGGAAATGCCGGACAATCCAACTACTCTGCCTCAAAAGCCGGTCTGATCGGTTTTACAAAATCAATTGCTCAGGAACTCGGTTCACGTACCATAAGATGCAATGCCATTGCTCCGGGCTTTATTGAAACTGATATGACAGCAAAACTTCCTGAAGATGTTCGCAAAACCTGGATTGAAGGTATTCCTTTGAAACGTGGTGGAAAACCCGAAGATGTTGCAGATGTTGCTCTTTTCCTCGCTTCTGATTTGTCGTCATATGTTACCGGGCAGGTTATTAGTGTGTGTGGTGGAATGCATATGTAATTGTAACGGAATAATCTGATTCATGAAAGCCGCTTTAATGCGGCTTTTTTTTACACTTTCAAACCGGCACCGGCATTGAGGATTATTATTTATATTTGTATCATACTTAAACAAAAATTTAACCATGAAAAAGATTTCTCTGTTTTTGTCAATGTTACTGCTGATGCTATCAGCCAGATCGCAGAATTGCGAAGGTTTCTTTCCTGTAAAACAGGGAACTGTAATCGAAATGCAGAGTTTTAACACAAAAGATAAACTGCAGGCAACCAACAGGCAAACTATACTGTCGGTAAATTCAGTGTCAGATGGCCTGGCGATTAAAGTGAAAAGCGAGCAATTTGACGATAAAAATAAACCTGTTTTCGAACAGGAACTGGAAATGCGTTGCATTGGTGATGTTTTTTATATGGATATGAAAAATTTCCTCGACCCTAAAACCATGAGTGGTTTTCAGGATATGGAAGTTACTGTAAGTGGTGCAGATCTGGAAATGCCGGGTGCAATGCAGGTCGGACAAACGTTGAAAGACGGAGATATCAAAATGGCAGTAAACTCTTCAGGGATGAATATTATGAATCTCGAGGTTAAGATATATAACCGAAAGGTTGAAGCCATTGAAACCATCACAACTCCTGCCGGAACTTTCGAGTGCTTCAAAGTGAGCTATGATACTGAGTTCCGAACCATGTTTAAAATTACAGCAAAAGGTACTGAGTGGATTTCACGAAATGTTGGAACTGTAAAATCGGAGCAATATGACAAGAATGGGAAACTTACCGGTTATACCTTGTTAAGTAAATTCAGTAATTGATGGATTAATTCCATTTGGCTTCTGTTCAAAAATCTGACCCGCTACTATTCATAAAATCTAATCTTACTGCTTTGGGCTTTCAACTAATTTCGGGATTACCAATCTGGTTAACAATATTATGCCCGCTTGCAGGAGCAGGTGTGGCTGCCATTTTATACTACAGAAACTCATCCTCCGGTTTTTCCCGGCCGTTGATAATCTCTCTGGCAATTCTTCGGTTTATCACTTATTCCCTCATCTTTTTTCTTGTATTGTCACCCTTGGTCAGGGTAATAAGCCGTGATATAGAAAAGCCTTCAATTGTTGTTGGAGTCGATAATTCCACTTCCATGATCAGAGGAAAAGACTCTGTTTTTCTCTCAACCAGATTGCCGGCAGCACTGAAAAAGATTCAGTCAGATCTGGGAAAACAGTACGATGTTAAGTTTTTTGTTTTCGGACAGAATGTCCTGGAATCTGATTCTGCTGATTTTTTGGATGGAAAAACTGACATTTCTTCTTTCCTGAGTTTTACAAATTCCCGCTATTTTAACCGGAATCTTGGAGCTGTTGTGCTTATGTCAGACGGAATTTATAATTCCGGGGAAAATCCCCTTTATCAGGTGCGAAATTCCACTTATCCGGTTTTAACTGTGAAGTTTGGCGATACCACTGTTAACAGAGATCTGATAATCAGTAAGGTAAATCATAACAGATATGCTTTTAAGGGAAATCAATTTCCGGTTGAAATTGTGGTTCATGCACGTGAAGCTGGCGGCGAATCAACCAGGCTTAGTGTTACTTCCGAAGGCAAAGAAATATTTACCCGGCAGATAAATGTATCTTCAGGAAATCAGGTATTTACAATTCCGCTTTTTATAGAAGCCGGTGAATCCGGATTGAAGAAGTTCAGGGTTTTGCTTGAAGGAATTCCCGGAGAAATAAGCCTTGAGAATAATGTAAGAGAAATTTTTGTTGAAGTTAAGGAGATGCGACAAAAAGTAGTGATTGTTGCAAATTCTCCACATCCCGACCTCGCATCGCTAAAGCGTGCCCTTGAATACAGCAATAACTTTGAAGCTGAATTGTTTCTGATTGATAATTTTACAGCAAATATTGCCGATTACAGCTTATTTGTTCTTCACCAATTGCCTTCAGCCTCTAATCAGTCTTCCCGGCTGCTGGATGAGCTTGTCAGATTGAAAATTCCGGTTTTATTTATTATCGGATCCCAAAACGACATACCGCGTTTTAATCGTATGCAGACCGGCTTAACCCTCATCGGTCATAACAATGCAGTGAATGAAGCTTTGCCAGTGCTGAACAGCAACTTCCCGCTTTTTATAATTTCCGAACAAATGGAGAAACTCTTCGCTGATTTGCCCCCATTGGTTTCGCCGTTTGCAAATTACCAGATATCAAATGCGACTTATCCGATTGCGCATCAGAAAATTGGCCAGCTAAGAACAGATCTTCCGCTGGTAGCATATTCACAAACGGCTGATGTAAGATATGGTTTTATTGCCGGTGAAGGCATCTGGAAATGGAGAATGCATGATTATGCTTCCAATGGCAATCACAATACTTTTGATGATTTTATTGTGAAATCAGTTCAATATCTCTCACAGCAAACGGAGAAGGGTAATTTCAGAGTGTTTTGGAATAATTATTACGCTGAAAATGATCCGGTTGAGTTCTCGGCAAGGTTATTCAACGACAGTGAAGAACCCATAACAGGACCCGAGGTCAGATTATTGATCACCAGCGAGGAGGGAAAGGAATTCAACTATTCTTTCTCAATTAAAGATGAAACATATTACCTTCAGATCGGATCATTGCCTGCAGGTTTGTATTCTTTCAGGGCAGAAACTGATCCGGGAACCGGAGTTCTGGTAAAAACCGGAAATTTTGTGGTTACATCCCTGATTCTTGAGGACATAAACTCGGTTGCAGATCACCGGCTTCTGGAAGCAATTGCATCCGAAACCGGTGGAACGTCTTATTTCTCTGATGGAATCGACGAAATGATTGAAAACATTCGAAACAGGGATGATATAAAACCTGTGGTTTATTCGAAAAAGAGATACACCGATCTGGTTGACTTCTATCCCTTACTCATTCTTCTTATTCTGATGATGAGCGTGGAGTGGTTTCTTAGGAAATATTCCGGAAGCTATTAAATGCTGAAATATTCTGAAAGTAATTCGCTATAGGCGGAAAGTCAACATTTCGAAACCTGATGACACTTTATTGCATTTCAAGGCGTTATATTGCCTTCTTTGAAAGTTTACAAGGATGAGAAATCTTTAAAAAATGATTTTGTGCTAATCACCCAAAGAGGATCTGAAAAGATTGCCTGCCATAAATGCAAAAGTTTCTATGGCATCAATTCTTCTGGCGCTATTGTAATCGCGGCTTGATTCCCATTTGTTTCCGGCCTTTTGATTGGAATAAGCCCTGTAAAGATAAGCACTCAGGTTATCAGGACTTAAATCGAGGCAAACTGAAAAATCGACTATTGCACCCTGATAATCTTTCAACAGTAACTTATTGTAGCCCCTGTGGAAATAGGCAGTACTGTTGGTGTTGTTCAGCGAAATTGCAGCATCACAAAGCAATACGGCTCTTTCATACTTCTTCTGATTGGTTGCTTCAATGGCTGCTTTCAGATAATCAGATGCTTTGGCCTGCCCCATGGCATTATTGCCAAGCAATATTATTATTGTGTAAAGGACTATTTGTCTGGCATATTTCATTTCACACTTCAGTTTTTCAGGTTATCATTCTGCTGCGATTCCCCTATTGACGCCATTTCAGGCATTATGTTGTTAAACGTTCGAATCACTGCTTATGTTACAGATGAATTAACGTTTTTTGCTTTTCAGCAAAACGCGGATTTATTTATTGATTCGCATGAAAAGACAGTGATAATTATAAATCTCTTTTTCTCAACACGACAAACATCAGAAAAACAAAAACTACATTATAAATGATGCATGCGGTCACATCGTTCCAATGAGTGGTTTCACTGAAATTAACACCAAAAAGTTTCATCAATGGACTATTTGGTATCGGAATCAGGTTTCCAATAGCTTGCAGAGGAAGGTAACTGCTGATATTTTCCGGAATGTTAAGCGCAATAATCCGCTCTATCACAACTGAATACAATAGAAATAGCAATACAGTAGTTCCGGTTTTGCGGAAGATAAAAGCAAAAAGAGCAGCCAGATTCAGGTAAGTAAACAATTCAAGTGCATGAGCGGCGATAAACCAGAGTTTAGGGCTGAGGATGCCTGAGTAGTCAACTTCTGATTGGAAGATACCTAGAAAAAATGCCGAAATTCCTACCACCAGACTGACAAGCAATGAAAAAATGGCAATAATAACAATTTTGCCCAGAATAAACTCATCGCGACTGACTCCTGAAATAATGATCTGCTTATGGGTATTAAAAGTAAATTCGTTGGTAATCAATATGATGATAAGAAACGCAGGAAATATTTTCAGATGTCCTGCCAGATATGAGAGGTTTTGCCAGATGTCTGGAAATTTATAAACAGAAAAAAGCTGAAGAGGCGGTGCTTCGCCCTGATTGCCGGAATTTATGGTTATATTGTTCAGGAATCCTTGAATACTGAGAAAAGCAAGGAAAAGCAAAGCCAGATATATCAGGGTTATGATTACAAAGGTCCTGTAATTCAATAACTTGATGTATTCTGTTTTTAGCGTTGGTTTAAGGTTAAAAGTCATAGCTGGGCAATATATTTAATGTTGTGCACCGGATTGATTGCTGATCAATTCAAGATAATAATTTTCCAGGGATCTCTTTTTGGCGAAGAGATGTGTGCAAACAATTCCTCTTTCAAAAAGGAAACTGTTGAGTTGGCCGGTATCTGTATGATTGTTCAGGCTCAATTCAATCATATTGTGCAGTACTCTGTGGCTTTTGTAGCCGGGAAATTCAATCAATGCATCAGCAAGTGCGGCAGATCCGGCAGCTCCGACTTCAATCACATCCTCATCGCTGAGCACCTGATTTACATTGCCGGAAAAGAGGTTTTTGCCTTTTGACAAAACAGCAACATGCGTACAAACTTTTTGAACCTCATCCAGCAAGTGGCTCGCCAGAATAACTGTTGATCCTTCCGATGCCAGCTGAGATATCAGGTTTCTGATTTCAGCAATTCCGGTCGGATCCAGTCCGTTCGTCGGCTCATCAAGAATCAGCACTTCAGGCTTTCCGAGCATTGCCGCCGCAAGAGCCAGTCGTTGCTTCATTCCAAGTGAGAAAGTCTGGTATTTGTGATTTCTTCGCTCATAAAGATTTACAAAACTGAGTACTCGCTTGATTTCTTCATTATCTGCCTTTCTGATTTGTGCAACGATTCTGAGATTATCTGTTGCTGAAAGGTAGGGGTAGAAATTGGGGTGCTCAAGCAGGGCGCCGATTTTTTGAAGTGCTTCAGAACTGACCTGGTTGCCAAACCATTGATAATCGCCTCTGGATTGTTTCGTAGCTCCCAGGATTATACTCAGTGTGGTTGTTTTTCCACTGCCGTTGGGGCCGAGAATTCCCCAGACTTCTCCTTTATTCACCGAGAGCGTAAAATTGCTCAATGCCTGCACACTTCCATAGCGTTTACACAGGTTATTTATATTCAAAACTTCTTCCAATGTCGGGAATTTTTGGTGATCAGTAAAATTTATATTGATTTATTTTTGTGCAAAATTCAGTAAAGCAATGCTTTATGTATGGATAATTTCTTCAAAATCAAATATAAAGCGTTTCATTGGCCAGTTTGCAAACAATAGCATTACGATCCCGAAAATTACAAAAAAAGCCAAAAGATGCCTCAGAATCACTAAAAATTTTTACTTTTGCCATTCAATCAACATTGTGGCCTGCCTCTCTGTTGCAAACCAAAACATTTAAAACCCTCTATTATGATTATTTCAAACAACAAGGTGGTTTCTCTTACCTATGAACTGAAGCTTGATAACGCTCAGGGCGAGATAGTTGAAGTTACCGACAGTGATTCTCCACTTGTATTTCTATACGGAGCAGGTAATATGTTGCCAAAGTTCGAACAGAACCTTGCGAACCTTAAACTGAATGATAATTTTGAATTTACTTTGGAAGCTGAAGACGCCTATGGCCCTTTAATCAGTGAAGCAATTATTGAATTGCCCATCGACGTTTTTATGGTTGAAGGAAAAATTGATCCTGAGATGCTCCGGATTGGAAATGTGATTCCTATGCAGGATAATCAGGGTAATCCGCTTGAAGGTCTCGTCATCGGCGTTGATGAAGCTTCCGTAAAAATGGACTTCAATCACCCAATGGCCGGAAAAACTCTTCATTTTGCCGGTACTATTATCGATCTTCGTGATGCAACCGAAGAAGAACTCAGCCATGGACATGTTCACGGCGCACACGGTCATCATCACTGATGCTGTAATTGAATAAAAAAAATGGCCCTTCAGGGCCTTTTTTTTTATCTCGAAAGCAGAAAAACAGCCGGTCGCTTCCCCGGATTGTAGTTTCTCTTTTTCCAGTAGCTGATGCTGTCTGTTTTAATATCTTCGTCAGGCATAGTAACATTGCAGGCTATACATAACAAAGTATTATCCATGCAACTGCTGAGGATTGATTCAATCATCTGACGATTTCGGTAAGGTGCTTCAATAAAAATGTGGGTTTGTCCGGTTCTCTGCAGATCTCTTTCAATTTCTTTGATCTTTTTGATTCTTTCCGGCTCTTTTACAGGTAAATAGCCATGAAATGTGAAATTCTGCCCGTTCATCCCCGATGCCATCAATGCCATCATGATGGAGGATGGTCCCGAAAGTGGAATTACCCTTATGCCGCTTTCATGTGCTGAACGAACCAATGCTGAACCAGGATCTGCAACAGCAGGGCATCCGGCTTCAGACAAAAGGCCAATATTAGTGCCCGAAATTGCTGAATTAATAAACGAAGGTACATCCGCCAAAGGAGTATGCTCATTTAACACATAAAAAGTGCATTCATCAAAGTTAGCCGTAAATCCGCATTTGCGTAAGAAACGACGGGCAGTCCTGAGTTCTTCAACAACAAAAACAGTTAATTGCCTGATTATATAAAAATTATATTCAGGGATCACTTGCTCCGGAGGAGTATCGCCAAGCGGACCGGGAATAAGATATAATGTTCCTTTGGGTGAAGTCATCTTTGGTTTATCGGGTTAAAAAAATGTTAAAAATTGTCATCTCTGGCTTATCCATGGAATCAGAAGGGCAATTCGTTCAGGTCAACATTCCCTCCGGATAGAATGATACCGGTTTTTTTTCCTGAAACATCGATCTTACCTTCAAGTATTGCAGCCAAAGGTACAGCAGAAGATGGTTCAATTATTATTTTCATGCGTTCCCAGATCAAACGCATGGCATTGATGATCCCAGATTCTGAAACGGTAACAATGTCATCAACATACTCCATTATTATCGGATACGTAAGTGTTCCCAATGAAGTTCTTAAGCCATCAGCTATTGTATCAGGAGAAACTGAAGGTACAAAAGACCTGCTTATGAAACTGCGATAAGCATCATCTGCTCTTTCAGGTTCTGCTGCAATAACACGCGTGTGATTCCCGAAATACCGGGCTGCCAAAGCCGTTCCGCTGAGGAGTCCGCCGCCACCGACAGGTGCAACAATCAGGTTCAGATCAGGAAAGTCTTCTAACATTTCCAGGGCAGCAGTGGCCTGACCTGCAATGATCTGGTAGTTGTTGTATGGGTGAATTTCTATTGCACCGGTTTTCGAAATTACTTTATTCAGCGTGTCCTCACGGGATTGAAGTGTCGATTCGCAAAAAGTAATTATCCCCCCATAACCTTCTACTGCTTTGATTTTGATCTTGTTGGAATTGTCAGGCATTACGATATGTGCCTGAATTCCTCTTCGTTTTGCTGCCAAGGCGAGTGCCGCAGCATGATTTCCAGATGAATGTGTGGCAACTCCTCTTTTTAAGTCAGCTTCACTGAGCTGAAAAACAGCATTAGTTGCTCCCCGCGACTTGAATGCTCCCGCTTTCTGTAAATTTTCACATTTAAAAAAGAGATTTCCACCGCTTATCTTGTCAAGGGCATTGCATTTGAGAACCGGAGTTCTGTGAATCAGCGATTTAATTCTCTCCGCAGATTCGATAATTGTCAGTTTATCAGGAATCATTTTTCGGGAATTTATTTCCAATAATCTGTTCAATTATCACATCTGTGGCCTGATCAAGCAGTTCCCAGGTTTTCCTGAATCCCGATTGACCTCCATAGTATGGGTCAGGTACCGGCATGCCCGATCCGGGATGTAATACATTCATTATGAGATCAACTTTCTTTAAATCGTCCTCATTTCTTGCCACAGCAGAAACATCTCTGTAGTTGTTCTTATCCATCACATAGATCTTGTCAAACTTGTCAAAATCTTCAACTTTAAACAATCTGGACCTCTGCTTACTGATGTCAACACCGTGTTTAGCGGCCGTTTCAACACTTCTGCGATCAGGGGAGTCTCCTGTATGAAATGACTCAAAACCACATGAATCCACAAAGCCTTCAATATTATTATCTTCAAGCTTCTTCTTCATAATTCCCTCTGCCAATGGTGATCGGCAGATATTACCCAGGCATACCATTAAAATTTTTACCATATCGTTTGGTTTAACAAACAACCTCATCACAGGTTAATGGATGAGGTTGAATACATTATCGCAAAGCGTTGATTGTTAAATCTTTATTTTCTTTTCAATTTCCTCAACATAGTTCCGGAACTGCTTATCGGTTTCAATCAGATTGTTGACGGTCCGGCAGGCATGAAGTACTGTTGCGTGGTCTTTGTTGCCACAATGCAGACCAATGGTTGCAAGTGAAGATTTCGTGTGTTTCTTTGAGAAAAACATAGCAAGTTGCCTGGCTTGGACAATCTCCCGTTTGCGTGTTTTTGAATTCAGATGATCAACGTGTATGCTGAAGAAATCACAAACAACCTTTTGAATGTAATCAATTGAAATTTCCTTGGAGGTGTTTTTTACAAATTTATCAATCATCTGCCTGGCAAGTTCCAGGGTGATGGCTTTTTTGTTGAGTGATGAATGCGCCATCAGTGAAATCAGCGCTCCTTCAAGTTCTCTGACATTTGTAGCTATGCTATATGCCAGATATTCAATAACATCAGACGGCATTTCAATTCCATCTTTGTATAGATGTTTCTGAAGTATGGCAATGCGTGTTTCAAGATCAGGTATCTGAAGGTCAGCAGCAAGTCCCCATTTGAACCTTGAAAGAAGCCGTGGTTCGATGCCTTTCATTTCAACCGGCGCTTTATCAGAAGTAATTACCAGTTGCTTTCCATTCTGATGCAAGTGATTGAAGATGTGGAAAAATACATCCTGAGTTTTCTCTTTTCCTGATAAAAACTGAATATCATCCATCAGAAGAACATCAATCATCTGATAAAAATGAATGAAATCGTTTTGGTTGTTGTTTTTCACCGCATCAATAAACTGCTGAATAAATTGCTCCGCAGTTACATACAGTACCGTTTTGTCGGGAAAGTTATTCTTAACCTGAATGCCAATGGCATGGGCCAGATGGGTTTTTCCGAGTCCGGTTGCACTATATATAAAGATGGGGTTAAAAGCAGTCTTCCCGGGGTTTGTTGCTACAGCATAACCTGCTGATCTGGCCAACCTGTTGCAATCTCCCTCCACAAAGCTATCGAATGAGTAAGCTTCGTTTAATTGTGAATGAACCTTTATTTTACGAAGGCCCGGAATAACAAAAGGGTTGGGAATCTCCTTCGATGATCCGCGGTTCAGGTCAATGGGCATGTTCACAGAGGGATTCCCCAGGGAACCCCTGTTACTGGCAGGGACCTGAATGGTGTATGGGTTTCGGTTGTCGTTCGAACTTTCCATAATAATTGAATATTCCAACCTGCCCAACGGGCCTAGCTCGTTTTTGATGGTTTTCTTAAGCAGATTAATATAATGCTCTTCGAGCCATTCGTAAAAAAACTGACTGGGTACCTGAATTGTTAAAACGCTGTCATCTAGTTTTACTGGTTTTATCGGCGAAAACCAGGTCTTGTAGCTTTGGTAGTTAATGTTGTCTTTAATAATTTTTAGGCAATTCTCCCAGACTCCATGATGATCTCTTTTCATTCTCCTTGTTTAAAATTGCAGTTAACTTAAACATCTTGGTCTCTTGGTGAGTGCTAAACTGATAACTTAGTGTTTTTCAGTATTTTTAATGCTCAAAAGTTTTTATGAACAGTTCAGCCTCATTTTTCAACAAAATTGACTCTAAAAAAGTTAAAAAAAAAATCTAAATGCACTTGTTTATTCAAAATAATTGTAGTATAACTTTTTTGAGAAAAAATGCAAACCGCTTTATTCTCAGGTATTATGTAGTTCGTAAATATGTGATCTTGTTTTCATGTGTTTTCAGGAACCTTGACTTAATTCTGTCGGCTTCATTCTTTCGGATGCTGTAAGTGATAATGCAGGTATTATTAGATTGATTATCAATGATATGCAGGTTTTCTTCCTTGATAATCCGCATTACATCATTCATAACCTGATAAGGAAATTCAAGCTTATAAATCTCATTTACAGTCTTTTCTACAATTTCTGCTTGTGAAAGGGCATCTTTTGCGGCTGTTTTGTAGGCTGTAATTAGTCCACTAACCCCCAGCTTTGTTCCTCCAAAATATCGAACGACTACAATTAATATATTGGTGAGGTCGAAGGACAATATCTGCCCGTGAATGGGCTTGCCTGCAGTGCCCGAAGGTTCGCCGTCGTCATTTGTACGCCATGCCGATTTGTCGGGTCCCAGAACATACGCATAACAATGATGGCGTGCATCATAATACTCTTTCCTAAGCTCTTCAAGTTTTTGTTTTACAGATTCTTCAGTTAAAACAGGAATTGCAATGGCAATGAACTTGCTGCCCTTTTCTTTGTAAAGGCCCGTGCAAGTGGTTGTTATTGTTTTATATGTGTCTTCAAAAAGCATATGAAATCAGTTTCCAGCTTCATCGGGAAATGAAATTTACTTTCATCACTTTCGATGACCGGTTTAATGGTCAAACTTAGGCATATTTTCAATACAGGATTCTTAAATCTGGCTATATTTAGGATGAAAATTTATTTAGTTTATTGTTCATAATATTCCGTTGCACAGGCTTGGAAGGTTCAAATCTATGAGTACATTTGCCGACTAAAAATAAGCACGAGATTATCAATAACTCTGGCTATAGTTCTGAATAACAACACGATGACACTATTGATGCTTAGTCTCGGTGCAAGCAAAGGCGAACTTGCAGCTTTACTTACGGCCGTTTTCTGGACCATTACTGCTCTTGCATTTGAATCGGCAAGCAAAAAAGTTGGTTCGTTGGCAGTGAATCTGATCAGGCTTTGCCTTGCTTTTCTGTTTTTGTCGGTTTTCGGATTTTTCACCGGAGGAAGCTTTCTTCCGCTAGGTGCAACTTCCCACCAATGGATTTGGCTTTCAGTGTCGGGTTTGGTTGGATTTGTTCTGGGTGATTTGTTTCTTTTTCAGGCTTATGTGGTTGTAGGTGCCAGAATTTCGATGTTGATCATGGCCCTCGCACCTCCGATTGCCGCCCTCACAGGTTGGTTGTTGATGGATGAAACGATGTCAGCTAAAAATCTGGCAGGAATGGTGCTGACATTTGTTGGAATCAGCATGGCCATTCTGGCTCGAAAAGCGATTGATCCTGAAGATTTTTTGATAAAGCCAAAAAGAGGAAAACTTGGTTTTAAGTATCCGATCAAAGGTTTGTTACTGGCTTTTGGCGGTGCTGCAGGGCAGGGGATAGGACTGGTTCTGAGCAAATACGGGATGGGTCAGTATGATCCTTTTGCTGCCACCCAAATCAGAGTAATCACAGGTGTTGTTGGATTTATTTTGATAATAGTTGCATTTAAAGCATCAGGAAAGGTGCTTATTGCGCTTAAAAATTCTTCGGCAATGAAGCGATTAAGTCTGGGTGCATTTTTTGGACCGTTTCTCGGAGTTTCCTTTTCGCTGATTGCAGTTCAATATACATCTTCAGGGATTGCTTCAACCATTATGTCTATTGTGCCCGTTCTGATTATTGTGCCTTCCGTTTTTATTATGAAGGAAAAAATTACCTGGCAGGAAATTGCAGGAGCATTTATTGCTGTTGCAGGAGTGTCGCTTTTTTTTATTTGAGCGTTGCAAATTTCTTTCTTATTGCTCAGCCCATTTTTCCTTCAGCATTTGACTTATGTTGTTGTATTCAAGCTCACTTAAAATTGCTCTGCCTGGCTCATCAATCTTTTGTTTCCTTTGTTCCTCAAGTTTTACATACCAGTCTTCTCCTTCAGGTAAATCGCCTGGATTACGCGGTATGATGTGCAAATGTAAGTGATCGACACTCTGACCTGCAGACTCTCCTTCCTGAAGCGACCAGTCGTAAGCATCAGATTTGTAGTGTTTTGTAAGAAAGGATGTTACTTTCCGCGCAAAGCTGAAAAAGGCTGAAATTTCATCTTCACTCAAATCAAACAAACTGCTTATGTGCTTTGACGGAATAACCAGCGAATGTCCGGGTAAAATAGGAGAGTGGTTATAAATGGCCAGAAAGCCATTTTCTTCAGCAAATGTAGCTCTATTTATATTGTCTTTGCAAAAAGGGCAGGTCGTTTCCATCAATAATAATGTGTTGTAATGTTTGGTTCATTGTATTCTTTAGGCATCCCTTTCAAAAAGCTTTGACAGACTTCTTCAAAAATGCACTGATTATGCTGATTGGTCTGAATCATCAGGTCAAAGGTACATGGATTTTTTGAACATTTTTTATCGGTGCACAGGGTTGTCTGATTACAGCATGATCGTCCCAATGGCCAGAAGATATCATTCATCACCCAGACTTTCAAACCTGAAACTTCCGAAATTGTGTGAAAAGCATCAATACAAGCTTGTCTCACAGGAATATCGGTATCCACGGGGATATTATTTTTCAGTTTAAAGTCATATTCCGGGTCGATAACTTCCACACAGCCAAGTCTTAGCAAAACCCGTTGCATATGGTAGTCAACGATAGGGATATAATTCTGCTCATCATTAAAATGATATAACCCGGCATCAATCAGTAACTTAAGTAAAAATGAGGACTTTTTGCGGCGGGGATCAGAAAACGCATTTATTTCAGAGAGTAATTCGTAAAATCCTTTGCCATTGTTGAGTAACAAATTCCCGGTTGATAATAAAAATTCGGAGAAAAGTCCATGATATTTATTGATAATCAGCTTATTAATGCTGAAATAGAGTTCAGCCCGTTCCTCGATATTGTCAAGTGATGAATCACTGGCCTTTCCTGTATCAGAAAACATAACCAAAAGCTGGTTCTGAAGCTCTTTGGCATTCAAGGTAACAACAAAATCAGGGTTTAAAAGCGGGTTGTTGTTTTCGGCTAAATCGGTAAATGCTTTTTCAATATAATCCCAGCCATAAAGATTATGGCCGGGACTATATAGATTGCGGGTCTGGTGGCAAATCGCTACTGCGTTGAAAAGCATGCTCAATCTCTGCTCGTTGGTGAAATCGTTTTTCAGAAATCGTCTGTCAAAGAATTTGTCTCTGATTCTTAATTCTTTAAGGATTTCACCTACTGCCTCACTTCTGACATGATTTGCCTTTACCATACCATTCTACTCGAAAACTATTTCCATTTCAACCCTTCTGTTTTTCTGTCTGCCGGCTGGAGTTTTATTGTCAGCAACAGGTTTTTCCTGTCCAAACCATTCGGTTTTTATTCTGAACTCGTCAACGCCTTGCTTAATAAGGTAGTCTTTCACAGCCTGGGTTCTGTTTTTGGAAAGTTCCATATTTTTTACGGGATTGCCGGTATTGTCGGTATGACCCGAAAGCTGAACTTTCCACATTGGCTTTTGAATCATAAGCGAAGCAAGTTCATTCAACGATGGATAAGAAACGGCTTTAATAACTGATTTTCCTGACTCAAACTCAAGCGCTGAAAAAGCACGATCGATGATTTCCTGTTCTTTTTTCTCAATAGCAGGACATCCATAGTTTTCAGGAACTCCCGGAATTGTGGGACACAAATCGTGTTTATCTGAAATGCCATCGCCATCGGTATCGGGGCAACCTTTCATGCTTGCAGGACCTGGAGTTGTTGGACATTCATCTTCATCATCCGGAACACCATCTTTATCGCTGTCGGCAAACGGACAACCATTAAATTCGGGCTTTCCGGGTATGTCGGGGCATTGATCCAGGCGGTCGGGTATGCCGTCACCATCTCTGTCAGGACAACCATTAAATTCAGGTAAACCAGCCTGATCCGGACATTCATCAAGGTGATCAACAATTCCATCACCATCAGAATCGGGGCAACCTGAGTACATCGGAAGTCCGGGATGATCAGGACAAAGATCATCTTTATCCGGAATGCCATCACCATCTCTGTCGGGGCAGCCCTTAAGTTCAGCAGGACCCTTGTCGTAAGGGCATTCATCTTCAGCATCTGTTATTCCATCGCCATCGGTATCGGGGCAACCCATCAAAGCCCATGTACCGGGTATATCAGGGCAATGGTCAAGTTTGTCACTCACTGCGTCATTGTCTCTGTCGCGGGGACCTTTTTTGAAAATCGGAATTTTAACCATCGCATATGCATCAACACCATAGCTCTCTTTGGCAATGCTATTGCGCAGGATGGTATTGGATCCAACCCAGATGGGTCCTAACCTGACAGCAAGCCCGGCATTGAAGCGACTGAACTGATCAACAAATAAAGGTACCGCCAGTCCGAACCACTTGTAGTCATATCGTGGTGTGAGGCTGAAACTGGTAAAATAGTGGGTTTTTGCAACCATGTTTGTCCCTTTTCTTAATGCAAAATAGGGCATGAAGTTTACATAAAATCCTGAACCAATATTATAATCTACCTGAAGACTGAGGGCAGTAGGAAGTCCCATTTTATAGCTTTCAGAAGTATTATCGGTGAAATTGAACCTGTTGCGCAAGGTGTCATTGAAATCCTGAATGGTGTTTAATTCCATACCATTTATGTTCCAGTCTCTGACGTCGGCAACAAAATCCTGACTATAGTACCCTTTGTTGTATCTGATATGCCCAAAGTCGAGCAATGAGATTCCAACCCTGAATAAATATTTTTCTTTGTCATCGCGCAACAACCCTTCACGACCATCCATATTGTATTTAAACTCATCAATATCAGGTCTGTACTCATAAACTAGACCAAGGTCAATACCAAATCCGGGATCTGAAATTCCGCTGATTTTTGGTATTCCATCCTCATCAAAGGTGTTCGAAATACCATAGTTTACTTTTGATTGGAATAACGACAGCGTATCCGGACTATCAAGCCGATAGGTAAGGTCTCTTACAAAAACATATCCGGAGGCCGCACCCTGAAGGAACTTTAATGTGACTCCTCCTTTAAGAAAGTGTTTATCCTTGTTCAAAATAACCCCGGCGTAGGAAAAGCCAAATTCAAGCCAGTTATTGGCCTGCAGACTAAAATTGGCGTTTTCGAGGGTTTTGTATAAAAGCGGTTCATAATCAAATCCTTCCCAGGCCAACTGCGCAAAGTCCTCGGAAATGTTATCAATGTTATAAATTGATCTGACACGGGAAGTAAATCCAAGAGCAGAATTCTTCCCGAGATTTATCATAAATGAAGGAAAAATTACAGAGCCTCCTGCAAAAATAGTTTTGTCATTTCCATCGAGGTTTCTGGTAATGTAATCATCAACAAAATCAATCTCATCCCAGGTCATCCGCTTGAAAATGGCACTCCGTTTTATAGAAACAAAATTGTTGTTAAAGGAAGTCTCCGCCCCAAACAACGTCATGTCATATTTGTATCTGCTATCCACAATTGATGCAGGCTGTAGCAGTAATCCGCTAACTCCGGCATAATTGCTTTGCGCAAATGGCATAAACGCCTGGCCAATTGACCTGTCAATAGATAAAGCATTTATTAATGCTATGATTAACAGCAGTTTAATGGTGTAATTCTTTCTCATATACTTTTGGGTTTAGCTTGACGAAAATTACTGAATTATAATTAATATACAAAAAGCCAGAAGGTAATATTTTAGAGGTAATGACCAGTTGAATTCACATGAATTCGGGCAACAATATTCAAATCAAATCCGGCTCCAGGCAGGTTGAAGAGCAAGGCAAATTTTAATAATTATACACCTCTGGTTTAATATGCAATCATCAGAATTGCAATGAGTGCAACAAAAATTCCAATCCAGTTTATCAGTCTCAGTTTTTCCTTGAAAATAATAAAACCTATGATTGCTGAAAGACCTACAACGCTTATGTTCAGAATCGGAATAAATACTGAAACCTGCATGGATTCAAATCCCTTTAAGAGGTAATATATTGAAAACCAGTTAATAATTCCTAGAATTAAGCCAGCTATAAGATTCTTAATATGGAATATTTTTGCTCCATTAAAGACCCTGAAAGCGGATATCACTAGTCCGATAACAAATGCGACCATAAAAGATGTTGCTGCATAGCTGATATATTCAGTCTGCCCAGTACCGGACAGAAAATAATGTTGTGTAAGTTTAACCGTCGAGTCGTTTAATCCAGTAAAGAGAAACACTGCCAATGGTATCCAGATAAGTTTAAGAGAGAATTTTTCATCTTTACCTTTTTTAAGTGTCAGGTAAAGTGCAACCAATGCAAGGGCTATTCCTGTGATTTTCAGTATACCTGCATGATCATTTAAAATCAATAATCCCAACAAAACTGGAATAACTACCGACATTCTGCTGCTGATTGCTGTTAGTGCAACTCCGGCTTTCCGCGCTGATATTGAGAAGAAAACAAATCCTGAAATCAATAATACGCCGGTAAGCAAGGCCATTGGAAGCCATGATGAAGTATATATTTCGGGAATGGTTTTTTCCCAGTTGATAAAGTTAAATCCGAATAATGATCCTACAATATAATTGACGGTGATTGCTGTAAAGTCGTCAATGTTAAAGCGGTTAAACAGTTTGAAACAAACCAGAATAAGTGTGCTGACAGTAATGGCAAGCAAAAGATAGAGCATATTCGAAATTTTTGGCAAAAGTAAGCATTTGAAATCAGCATCAGACAACAGTTTGGCGAGCTTTTTCAATATCCATAAAAACCGGCAGATAACCGGGAATCGCATAGCTGAAACCAAATGGAGAGACACATTCCTGCAAGTTTATGGCAAATGCTTTATTGTGCTTATCAAGTAATTTAATTGAGCATTTAATTCCTGTCTCAGAAGCCAGTTGAATAACTCCGGCGTAAAATTTCTCAATAAAACTTGCCAGGCTCATGCTGCTGCGCTCACTGAAACTGCAATGATGTTTTATAAAAGCATAAATCTCGTGTGCTGAAAATTCGCAAATTGACATTACCTCCGATAATCTGCAACTTAACCCTAGAATCAGGTGATCATGATCTTCAACCAGAAATGAGGTTTCAGGAATATTTCCGCAATAGTAAAGCTCTTGATTTTTCTCTCCTGAGAAGTTGCAATATTGTTGATAATCATCATACACAAACCGCGCTGTATCTGGTGAAAAGCTGTGGCTAAAGAAATATTGAACGGAGTTAATTAATTGTATTTCAGGTAATTCAGGTTTTGAAGAATTGAGAATACCACTTTCAAGACCAGGAATAAAATTTAAGTCATCATCCTGACGTTCCGTTCCGGCCATGTAAATTGCCATAGCCAGACTTTCTGAATCTTCTGATGAAACTCCGCTTTCATTAAGCCAGTCGGCCATCTGTGTAACTGACATTGAAGCATCAGAGAAGAAAAAATAAATAATGAGAACAAGAGTGACATGATTAAGCTCATGAATATCAGTAATTTCAAGAATTGCATTCCGCAAGCCTTCGATTGATGTGTCTGATAGAAGCTGATTCAGTAAAAATTCGTGATTGAAAATTTGTTTATCTGTCAGATATCCAATAGGTAATTTATTTGGAGGCAATAGAGAAAATGAAATTCCATTTATGTCCTTTTTAAAAGCAAGCAACAATTCGTTCTCTTTACAGCCGGGTATATTAACTCTTGTTGAAAAGTTATGTATGTTATTAAATGTTAGAGGTTTACCATTAAAACTAATGTCGAGATACATTTTCTTACTTTTACAGCAAAGATATCAATTCATTACCTTTGCCATGATTTTTTTACATAATGTGTTTTCATTGAATTATGACAAACTGTCAATTAGAGAAACAAGTCTATGAGCAATTGCTACCTGTTTATGGGCGCAACGAAGCATTATCGATGCAACGATTTTTGTTTTCTGCACTTCACGGAAAACCCGATCACGAATGGTTGTTGCACCGAAATGCTGAAGTATCAGAGGCTTTAAAGAAACAGATTGAAAAAGCAATGCCTCTTTTGCTGAATCAAATGCCTGTTCAATATGTTGTTGGGAAAACCTGGTTTTATGATCTTGAGCTCTTCGTTGAACCCGGAGTTCTGATTCCACGTCCGGAGACAGAAGAGCTTGTCAGAGAAATTTTTATCAAACATCAACACGAGAAATCATTGGAAATCCTTGACATAGGCACAGGAAGCGGAGCTATAGCCCTGGCAATCAGCAGTAAGCTTCCTTTTGCGAAGGTTTCGGCGATAGATTTTAGCGAAAAGGCGTTGGCTGTTTCTGCGAAAAATGCTCAGAACCTGAATCTTACTATAAATATTTTCAAAGCAGATATTTTAAACCAAAAGGATTATTGCAAATTCGGAAAGTATAATATAATTGTCAGCAATCCACCTTATGTTAAGGAATCAGAGAAGGAAGAAATGCAACCTAATGTTCTTGATTATGAGCCATTTGAAGCTTTGTTTGTGTCTGATTCTGATCCTCTTTTATTTTATCGGGCCATCACTGGTTTTGCCGCATCTCACCTACTTGAAATGGGTGAAGTATGGTTTGAAATCAATGAATCTGAAGCCGGAAATGTTGCCACGTTACTGACCGAAAGTGGTTTTGGTAATGTCCGGATATATACTGACTTCAAAGGCAAAGAAAGATTTGTTTCCGGAATTTTGAACGTCAGGACACCGGAATAGCATGAAGTCTGCATCTAGTGATAGTTTCCGTACTTTTCATCACAGAAATTTCACCTTTTATGTTCATTAAGCTTCAGATTCCCGGAAAGAAAAACTTTTAGTAATTGCTGCTGATTCAAGATTTTACCGATATTTGCGCCTCACAATGTCAATTTCTAACAATCCGATGGATTTGTTGTTAATTGAGTTACTAACCAGCACTCTTTCAAATGAATCAATACACCTGCTTATTCGCTTTTATTCTTCTTTCTGTTTTCTCAAGTAATTCCTCGGCACAGAGCGTTTATCATAAAGTTTGGTTGCTCGATAAGCAGTCGGCTTACGATATGTCCAGGCCAGGTGAGTTTCTATCTGCCAAATCAGTTGAACGAAGACTACTTCAGCAAATACCGCTGTCAGAATCTGACATGCCGGTAAGTCCTGCTTATCTTGCAGATATTCAATCGACAGGTGCTGAAATTGTTTATAAATCAAAGTGGCTTAATCTTGTGATTGTTAAATCTGCTGATAAGTCGTTTCAGGATGTTCTTAAAGGTAAGGCGTATGTAAAATCAGTTCAATCTGCTGATTATCTTTTTAATGAGCATCGCACTACTAAAAATAAGCCTCATTTTGACAAAGAAAATATTGTGAGGTTACCCAACCGTATAACCAGATCAAAATCACAGAAGAGTTCAGATGCGTTTAATTATGGAGCATCTGCAAATCAGGTAGAAATGATCGGAATCAATCATTTGCACTCAATGGGTTTTACAGGTTCCGGAATTGTGATAGGTGTAATTGATGCAGGATTCAATAGTGTAAACATTCATACGGCATTCGACAGCATCAGGTTAAATGGTCAGATTTTAGGTACACGTGATTTTGTTCAGCCAGGAAATGATGTTTATGCTACAACAATGAACTCTCATGGAACCAGAGTTTTATCTACCATGGGAGGGCATCTTCCCGGGCAACTTATAGGAACAGCTCCAAAGGCTTCTTATTGGTTATTGAGATCAGAAGATGCCAGATCTGAATATCTTATGGAAGAATACTACTGGGTGAATGCTGCTGAGTTTGCTGATTCTGTTGGTGTTGATATCATTAATTCATCATTGGGTTATAGTATTTTTGATAATCCGCTGGAGAATCATACTTATGCTGATATGGATGGCAATACCACTGTGGTTACCATCGGAGCCGATATGGCTGCTGCCAAGGGTATTCTGGTCGTTAACAGTGCAGGTAATTCAGGCGGTTCAAATCCATGGAGATACATTACAGCTCCGGCTGATGGAGATAGCGTTTTTACAATTGGCGCTGTTAATTCGAGTGGCCAATATGCATATTTTTCGTCTGAAGGTCCTACCTACGACGGAAGAACCAAACCAGATGTTTCAGCTCAGGGTATGGCTACTGTCACGGCAATTTTACCTACCGGAATTGCAGGTGGAGACGGAACTTCTTTTTCATCTCCGCTAATAGCCGGAGCTTCAGCATGTTTGTGGCAGGCAAATCCAACTTACAGCAATATGGATCTGATCGACGCCATCAGATCAAGCGCTTCAAAAGCCAGCAGTCCTGATAATTATCTGGGTTGGGGTATACCCAATTTCCTTGTTGCAAATAATTTGCTTACCGCCTCACAGATTCAAGCTGCTAATCCCGTTAAAAGCCTGAAAGCTTTTCCAAATCCTTTTGCTGACCGAATCAATATTGAGATGGAAGTACCCGGTTCAATGAAAGCTGATATTAATCTTATCAACTCACATGGTAAAGTTATTTCAGGACTTAAAAGTGTTGAGCTTGCAGCCGGTAAAAATTATATCGTACTTAATAACCTCGAAACACTTCCAAAAGGTATATACATGTTGCAGGTAACTGATGGGTACTATTTAGTGACCGAGAAATTGATACGTTGATTTTTTCTGAACTTTTTTTCTGAATCCGGTTTTTACCGGATTTTTTTTTGAACTTCAGTGAGTTACGAGTCATTTTTAGTAATGATATCCCTTGTTCCTAACGATAATCTACATTTCATCTATTGTCTTCCTTATTTACGAAAGGCATTTGAGGATATAGGTCAACAAAGTTAATGGTATGTATATTTATTTTTGCTGTGACTTTTTATTAAAAGGAGAGGTGATCTTTATCCAAATCTGTTTTTCCAATTCTTCTTCATTTAAATTGTATTTCTATTATTTTGCAGAGCCGTCTGAATCTTTCTGAAATGCTTTAAATAAAAGCTGTTTATAAAACCCCATGTCCTTATCAGGAAAGCTGCATTTGAGATCGATTCGTGGTTACAAAAACGAGATGTTACAAATGTAAACACAATGCATTCTGGCTATAAACTCTGCAATATACATAATATCAACACATTAAATCCGTTATCTTACTGACAAATTCTCCTAAAGTCTGAAGGCAAGTTATTACATTGCATGGTTCAATTTATTAGTAAACATTTAATCTCTGTCATTGTCGTTATATCTTGCTGTATAACAGCGGTATAAAATAGTCAATACACAAATGTAACACTATTTATAAGTTACAAATGTATTTAGTATTTGAGTTACATTAGTAACGCAATGTTTACAAAAGAGAATATTACATTTGTGATATGTTAATTTACACGAACTTTTATGATTACATTGATATATCATGAATAATTTGTTAAAATGTGATTAAAATGCACTAATAACTACTGTTAATCAGTTAAATACATGAATTAATGCATAATTTACTTTAGATAATTAAACCAATTTTGGAGTAAGTATATAATTTATTAAATATATTATAACAACATTAAAATCAATTATATATAAGCTTATACTAAACCATATATATAGAAACAAACAAACTCACTACTAATTACAAACATATACACGTCATTTATCACAAGTAAAATAAATTATATATATTTGTAACAGAAAATATCAGCTATGAACAATAGAATCGCATTGGTAATTCAGGCCAAGAACATCACCCCTTCACAACTGGCCGATGAACTGGGAGTTCAACGTTCCGGAGTTTCACATATAATGACAAACCGGAATAAGCCGAGTCTGGAGTTCATTCAGAAGCTTTTGAAAAAGTATCCTGACATCAGTATGAATTGGATATTATTTGGCGAAGGTCCCATGATGAATCCATATCCTGGTCAGGAAACTGTGCAGCAGGTTCAGAATGCACCTAGTGTTCGCTCCTCCACTTCTAAACCCCAAATGATGGAGTTATTTCCGACCGATGATACACTTGAATCTGCAGAAGCGAAGGAAACAGAGGAATTATTGGGTGAAAATGAATTGCAAGATTATGATAATCAATTAAGTAGTCATGAAATTTCAGCCAATATTTCTAAACAGGAAGAAACTCCTGAAAAATCAGCGTCCACTCTTAGTATAGAAAATCTCACTCAGACTCCTCAATCCGAAAATTTCATCGGTGAAACCAAAAAGCAAAACGAAGAGAGTGTTAGTTTACAAAAAACAAAAACTCCGGACTTGTCAGTTAAACAAGACCGGAGTGTTCTGAAAATTGTAATTTTTTACAGCGACAAAACTTTTGTAGAATACAAGCCTGGTGCTGATGAATAAGTGTTAAATCCGCTCGAGGGAGGAAAAGAAGAAATTGATTTCATTTTCTGCATTTTCATCGCTGTCAGAGCCATGCACAGCATTCTTTTGCACAGATACACCAAATAATTTTCTGATGGTACCTTCTGCAGCGTCAGCTGGATTTGTAGATCCGATAAGCTTGCGGTAGTCCTGCACCGCATTTTCTTTTGCAAGAACTGCTGCCAAAACAGGGCCGGAAGTCATAAACTCAACCAGATCGTTGTAGAAAGGTCTTTCTTTATGTACACTATAGAATGCACTGGCCTGATCTTTTGAAAGCTTAACAATTTTAACTGCTTGAATAGTAAATCCTTGCTGAAGGATCATATCAAGAATTTTTCCGGCATATCTTGCTTCATAAGCAGCCGGTTTAATCATGGTAAAAGTGAAATTACCTGTCATAAGTTATGTTTTGATTATAAGGTAAAGGTAAAGAAATTTGTGTGTCAGGCCTATTAACAAACTTTATACCTTTGTGTTCGATTAACATTAACAAAACAATTGTAAAGCTTTGCCTAGTTTCAATAAGGATTTAGTCAATCAGTTAAAAGAACTATTGACCACCACCAGTAATATTCTTATTACAACTCACTATAATCCCGATGGAGATGCATTGGGATCGTCGTTGGGTCTCTACCATTATCTGCATTTGAAGGGGTATTCAGCAAAAATCCTTGTTCCCAATGAGTATCCTGATTTTTTGGGTTGGATGCCCGGAAATTCAGATATGACAGTCTATTCCAAAAACCAATCTGAGGGAGACGCCCTTATTGATTGGGCTGAAGTAATATTTTGTCTTGATTATAATGCAATTCAAAGGGTTAACCTTTTTTCTGATAAGCTAATAAATGCCAAAGGCGTTAAAGTTTTAGTTGACCATCACTTGCAGCCGGAGCCGCAGTTCGATTACATGTTTTCAATGATAGAAACCTCATCAACCTCCGAACTTGTTTATGACTTGATCTGTGCATTGGGTGATCAGGATATTATTGAGAAAAATATTGCCATGTGTCTGTATGTGGGAATTATGACAGATACGGGTTCTTTCAGTTTTGCATGCAATCTGCCTCATACCTACGAAGTAGTTGCAGAACTGGTGCGAAGGGGAGTTGATACAGAGCAGGTACATCGTCTGGTATATGACACTTATTCAGAGCAAAGAATGCGTCTTTTGGGGCATTGCCTTAGCGAAAAACTTACTGTCGTAAAAGATTGTGCAACAGCTTACATCTGGCTGAGCAAAGACGATATGAAAAAGTTTAAAGTCCAGCCCGGTGATACTGAAGGCATTGTCAACTATGCACTTTCCATAAAAGGAATAAGCTTTGCAGCCTTATTCACCGAGAAGCCGGACAAAGTCAGGATTTCATTCCGATCTAAAGGAAACTTCTCGGTAAATGACTTTTCCAGAAATCATTTTAATGGAGGTGGTCACCGAAATGCTGCTGGTGGAGAAACCCGATTGAAAATGAATGAGACAATTGAATTATTCACCAGTTTACTTCCTCAATACAAAGCCGGACTACAAAGTGCAGCCCATCAGAGCAGTTTTTTACAGCCTTAACTTCAGTTTATGAGTCGCTCACACTTTTCAGTTATTGTAAATGTGCTGATTCTTTTAGTTTTTGTTTCTTGTGCAGGAAACAAAAATAGGGAGAATGGCAGTATAAACGATTCAAAATTGCTTGAGGAATCTCTGGTTAAAGCCAATAAACAAGCTGTAAAAGCTGAAAATGAACAAATTGAGAATTTCATAAAGCGTTACAGCTGGCAAATGGTTGAAACGGGAAGTGGACTCAGATATAATATCTACTTCTCCGGAACAGGAGAAAAAGCTCAGGCCGGGAAAATCGCTGTATTAAAATACTCAACCAGACTTATTACCGGCGATATTGTTTACTCTTCGGACATAGATGGGTTAAAAGAGTTTATGATTGGTCGGGGAGGTGTTGAAAGTGGATTGGAGGAAGGAATATTATTGCTCAGGGTAGGCGACAGGGCGAAATTTATCATACCTTCGCACCTTGGTTTTGGCCTACTGGGCGATCAGGATAAAGTGCCTCCCAAATCAACTTTGATTTATGATATTGAATTAGTATCACTCAATTGATAACCAATAAATTAACAAACAATAACCAAAAATGATCAAAAGAAAACACCTTGTAATGCTTCTGTCAATCGGGATGGTAGCATTTTTTTACGCTTGTTCGGATTATCCCGGATTTAAGAAAAACGATGACGGACTTTATTACAAGTTCCATGTGAAGGGGGATGACACAACTACCCTCAGCACCGGAATGATCCTCACCCTGAAACTTAAATATGAGATTAACGATTCAGTGTTATTCAATTCGGACGAAATGAATGAAAAATTCATGCTTCCACTTGAGATTCCTTCCTATAAAGGTGACATTTACAGCGCTTTGGCTATGATGAAACCCGGCGATAGCGCTACTTTCATTTCAAGCGCGGATTCATTTTTTATGAAAACGGTCAGACTACCTCAGGTTCCCGATTCTGCTTTTATCGGAAAGAAGATTTATTTCCATATTAAGCTGATCTCCGCAATGACAAATGAGCAATTGCAGGCTGAACAGCAAGCTGAACTCGAGCTCCTAAGGGTTGAAGAAACCAGGAAGCTTGAAACATACCTCAGTACAAATAATGTAAGTGTAGCTCCTTTGCAGTCAGGTCTCTATTTTATTGAACAGCGCAAGGGTAGTGGCAAAAAACCAAAAGAAACAGATATCGTCAAAATTCATTTCAAGGTTACTGATCTTGATGGAAAAGTTTTCTTTTCATCGATTGATCAAGGTGAGCCAATGCGTTGGGAAGCCGGTAAAGTATTCGACAATCAGGGCGCTACCGAAGCTTTGAATCTTATGTCGGTAGGTTCAAAAGCTATGGCAATTGTTCCTTCTGCGCTTGGTTTCGGAGAACAGGGAAGGGGACAAATGGTTGCACCTTTCACCACTTTACTTTATGAATTTGAAATGTTGAGTTTTCAGACCAAGGCTCAGTTTGACAAAGAACGCGAAGATGAACAACGCAAAGCCGAAGCTGATAAAAATAAAGCAAAAGGTGAAGAACTGGGCAAACTGAACAACTACATAAAAAACAACAAAATAACTGTTAAACCTACGGCCAGTGGACTCTATTATATAGAAACACTTGCAGGCACAGGCGAAAAACCAGTTGCTGGGAAAAAAGTAAAAGTTCACTATACAGGAACTTTACTGGATGGTCAGAAATTTGATTCTTCAGTTGATCGTGGACAGCCATTTGAATTTGTTCTTGGCCAGGGTCAGGTAATTCAGGGTTGGGATGAAGGTATCGCAATGATGAAAAAAGGTGGTAAAGCCAGACTGGTAATTCCATCTTCTATTGCTTACGGACCTGATGGTCGTATGCCAACCATTCCACCTAGTGCTACACTTATTTTTGATGTTGAGCTTATCGATTTTCAATAATCAGTAAACACGAAATCTTACGAAAGCCATTGCCTTAGGGTAGTGGCTTTTTTTTAAGCTTTTATACGACCCGGATTTACAACCGCAATTGTTATTCAGCGGTTCTAATATATAGTGATCAGTCACACTGAGTTAAACTCAAAAAAAATGAGCATAATGCGGAGATGACAGGTAAATCAAGCGTTCAGACACTTCGACTCAGTGTGACATTCGTGTTAGGTTAGCGTTAATACTTTTTATTAGATTCAAATTTACAATTTCATTGGTAGTTGGTACTCAAAAATATATTTGAGCATAATGAAGTGAGGACAGGCGTAAACAGCATCCTTATTCATTTCCAGAAAGTTTGAAAGGATTTTTATGCTTTAATGTGAGCAGGATTAAGCTTATTTATCTTCTAAACCTTTGCAAAAGGCAACTCACCGTAACTCTAACATTACACAAAAAAAAAACCTGACCGAATAAACAGTCAGGTTTTAAAAGAAAATTATGCAAAAATTATCTGATGTTATCGAGTTTGATATCGATTAATTCTTTCTCATTGGCCTGAAGTTCAAGATTTTCAACAAGACTGCTTTTGTAAGAAATCATTGAGAGAACAAGATTGTATGTTCCTGGTTCAAGATTATTAATGGTGAAATTTCCATCAAGATCGGTGTAAACTTTCAGATCAGTGCCTTCAACTGATACAGCTACTCCTGCGAGGGTTTCTCCCGATTGATAATCAAGTACTTTGCCATTAATTGCTGCGGTTGCCGAAGGGGCTTTGGTAGGGTTTAGGGTCGCCATTGCCGGAGCAGATGTCATTATCACAGCAAGTAAAACGATTATACTGAATACTTTTTTCATGGTCTTTGGTTTTGAACAATGCAAAAATACAACAGCACTGTTAAGCCAAATTAAAGCCAATGTTAAATGAATGTTAAGTTATGATACATCAATTTAAAAAGCAGATTTTGGTCGTCTTTGGTAACTCTCCTTTATTTGACAACTATTCTTGCAGTGATTCCTTCACTAATAAGGACTTCCGTAAGATTATTGAATGGAAGATAGACACTCAACGGCCCGGTTTCCTGTCCGGCGAGTTCATAGGTATTGTAATGAAATACAATGCCATAGGAAGTCAAACAGAAATTGGAAGTAACAAACACATCATTACTGAAGAAGCCATTATCTGTCAACTGTCCCGAAGGATCGATATTTAATTTGCGACATATTTCAGATTTGATAAGTTCAGAAAGTGTATTTTCTTTCTCCTTTTGAAGGATGTCGTAAATTCCGATTTTATTTCCTTTCGTAAAATCAAAAACAAGATACTTGTTCATTTCAAGTCCTGAGGTGCCACCCGTATATGTATAATCCTGAAAATTAAGGCTTACCAGATCAGATTCATTGAAAACGACAGATAAAATCTTTCGTTTTTCCCAGTTAAGGTACTGATAGTTTTCTTTCGTATTGATATCGGTATTGTTAACCCGGTATTGATCAAAGAAAGCAGATTCATGGCTTTTCAGCATAACATTCGGGTCGCTGGCATTGTTGCTTTTGAATAAATCTTTGTAAACCAACGTCATAAAACTGTCATTGATTGCTTTGTTGAGAGAATTGGAAGGGGTGAGAATACAGGATTCGAAAACAGCCATGGGCGAATCCGGTGAGTCGATCAGCGATTGCATAGATGAAACAGCGGTTACTCCGAATTTGTGACTTCCTTCAGGATAGATAACTGACATTTCAAAAGGACGTTCTTCTCCTGCAAGATTTTTCCACTTCCCGGTTATTAAATCATTTTCAGACATTGTTGCTGTAATAAATTCAATATCAGTGGTTTTATCAATCAGGTTTATAATTCCGCCATCAAGAAGGCTTCCTGTGACTCTTAGCGGAGCTTCACGGGTAAAGTGATTTTGAATAAACCCGTAAATCTTTTCTCCGGTTATCACCAGATCGGCCGAGACCTTTTCTTCATTTTCGATACTTCCAGTCAGATGCAGATAACGGTTCTGACCATGCGCTGATATCATGAGAAACATCATGAAAATGCTGAGAAAAAGTGCTTTACTATTATTATGATTCATGTTTTTTGAGTTTATGGTTTATCTTTCTCCAAAAAGTGCTGTCCCTATCCTTACCATTGTACTGCCTTCTTCAATGGCAATGTGATAATCTCCTGACATACCCATGGAAAGGTGTGTGAAATAATTTTTTCCTGAAAAATGATCTGATTTAAGGCGATCAAAAAATGTCTTCAGTGCAGCGAATTCTCTTCTGACAGTGCTATCATCATCAGTGTAGGTCGCCATGCCCATAAGTCCGCATATGCGAATATTTCCCAACTCATGGAATTCGGCAGAATTCAGAATCTGAATGGCTTCTTCTTCATCAAGGCCAAATTTGCTTTCTTCTTTGGCGATGTAAATCTGTAACAAACAATCAATTATGCGTTCATTTTTTAAGGCCTGGCGGTTAACCTCCATAAGAAGTTTCAGACTATCGATACTATGGATCAGATGAACAAACGGAGCGATAAATTTAACTTTATTGGTTTGAAGATGCCCGATCTGGTGCCATTTAATATCAGCAGGCAATAGCGGTTGCTTTTCAACCATTTCCTGAACCCTGTTTTCACCGAAGTTGCTAAGTCCCAGTGAATATGCTTCTTCAAGTAATTCAACTGGTCTTGTTTTCGTAACTGCCACCAGAGTGACATTCGGAGGCATCTCCCTTTGAATATTAATAATGTGCTCCGCAAGTATTTCCATTTCTATTGGCTTAGTC
>Ga0351883_1015_pt1 | contig 60818 bp, 53 predicted proteins | sample BONcelFGM3001F14_FD_206772 | JGI IMG/M metagenome (GOLD analysis project Ga0351883, IMG submission 206772) | Enriched cells from coal bed in the Powder River Basin, Montana, United States - BONCAT cells FGM rep3 HSBNCT.FGM.300.1.F14 ...
ACCCGATGCCTTATGGCGACCTCGTTGCCCAGAAGGTACAGCGGTTCGCCACAATCAAAGATCTTGCCAAACATAAATGCACCATCGAAGAGATGGAAGAGTACGAACCACATGTGGTTCGCGGAAATGTCATTTATGCAGGCGTGGATTATGAAGCTATCTTACGTGCTGCGGAGAAAGATCCAGGTGGATGCGACGTAATCCTCTGGGATGGAGGAAATAACGATTTCCCTTTCTACAAGCCAGATCTGATGGTAACAGTTGCCGACCCTCACCGTCCGGGCGCCGAACTGAGTTATTATCCCGGCGAGGTGAATCTTCGGATTGCCGATGTGGTGGTCCTGAACAAAATCGACTCTGCCTATCCTGAGAACATCAAGATTGTTCGAGACAACATCCGGAAAGTGAATCCAACAGCTCTTGTAGTGGATGCTGCTTCTCCAATCAGTGTAGATGACATGACGCTGATCAGAGGCAAGAAGGTTCTGGTGATTGAAGATGGTCCTACACTTACTCATGGCGAAATGAAAATCGGCGCCGGTGTAGTGGCGGCCGAGAAATATGGCGCGGCCGAACTCGTGGATCCTCGTGCGTATGTAGTTGGTAAACTGGCAGAAACATTCCGGATCTATCCGAATATCGGCCAGTTGATGCCGGCAATGGGATACGGTGCCCAACAGGTTAAAGACCTGGAAACATCGATCAACAAGACTCCGTGTGACTCGGTAATTATTGCCACACCCATTGATCTGAACCGGCTGATCAAAATCAAGAAGCCCAACACGCGTGTCTATTATGACCTGCAGGAGATTGGGAATCCAAACTTTGACACTATTTTAGGTGACTTCATGAAGAAGTATAAGCTGAAAGGCAAAAAGTAACTAACATGAGAAACAAAAGCCTGATCTCCATCACCGATTTTACTCCGGAAGAACACATCCGAATTCTCGATCTTGCCGAGAACTTTGAACGGCAGCCAACACAGCGAATTCTGGAAGAATTTGTGGTGGCAACGCTTTTTTTCGAGCCCTCTACACGGACCCGACTGAGTTTCGAATCGGCGGCATCAAGATTGGGGGCACGACTGATTGGATTCTCAGAGCCAGCCAGTACAAGCCTTCAAAAGGGGGAATCGCTAAGGGATACCATCAGAACGATAAGCAACTACAGCGACCTTATCGTAATGCGTCACCCAAGGGAAGGAAGTGCCAGATTTGCCAGTGAAGTATCCACTGTACCAATCATTAATGCCGGAGATGGAGCCAATCAACACCCAACCCAAACCCTGCTGGATCTCTACTCCATTCGAAAAACGCAGGGGAAACTCGACAACCTGGAGATCGCTTTTGTTGGAGACCTGAAATATGGAAGGACAGTTCACTCTCTTGTGATGGCGTTTTGCAACTACAACACAACCTTCCACCTCGTATCTCCGGAAGCATTAAAATTGCCAAGTTCTGTAAAAATGCACATTAAGGAAAAAAATCTGACATACCACCAATATACCGATTTTCAGGATGTGGTACCGAAAGCCGACATCATTTACATGACAAGAATCCAGAAAGAGCGTTTCTCGGATCCTATTGATTACGAGAAAGTTAAAAATTCATACATCCTGAAGAAACAGATGCTGGAAGATGCCAAACCTAACCTGAAAATTCTTCACCCTCTTCCCCGGGTTAATGAAATTGCCATCGATGTGGATGATAATCCAATGGCCTACTATTTTACGCAAGCCCTCAACGGCGTTTTTGTTCGTCAGGCGCTCCTGGCTTCTATTTTAGGTGTTGTAGCATAGTTAAAAGTCTCTTTGTATGGCAAAGCAAGAAATCAGGAAAGAGTTAAAAGTCTCAGCGATTGAGAATGGAACCGTGATTGATCATATCCCTTCTCACAGTGTTTTCCAGGTTATCAGGATTCTCAACCTCACCGACTATCCCAACCAACTGCTGCTGGCTACCAACCTGGAAAGCCAGAAGATGGGTAAAAAGGGAATCATCAAGGTAAGCAACAAGTTCTTTGTTCCCCAGGAGATCAACAAGATCGCACTGGTCGCACCATCGGCAACCCTGATTATCATCCGCGATTTCAATGTCACGGAAAAGAAACAGGTGAAAATCCCTGGCAAAGTTGAGAAGATCGTCAAATGCTTCAACCCCAACTGTATCACCAACAACGAAGTAATGGTAACCCATTTTACTGTGATCGACAAAAAAGATCTCAAACTTCGCTGCAATTACTGCGAAAAGATCACAGCCAAAGACAATATGACGTTTATTTAGGAAAGGGATTAGGGATTAGCGATTAGGGATTAGGGATTAGGGAAACAAGTAAAAAGATATTATCTTTGTTGTTAGAATTTTCCTGATGAAAAGATCACTGTCCATATTGATTTTAATTCTTGCCGCCCTGGTTGGGAACACGCAGAATCTGATCTCTGATTCACTTCCACCATCCATTACAGTAAACCAGGATGGAGCCCTGATTACGCCTCCAAAGCGGATGCAGACACATGTGACACTTGGCACACAGTTTTCTACCTCTTCATGGTACGGATCAGGACTTACGACATATGTCTCCCCAAGTATTTCCTACCAGGTCACTCCCAGGTTCTCGGTAAGAGGGGGAGTGACCATCTCCAATACAACCATGTTCAACTACCGTCCCTGGTATGCGTTAGAGAACTCTCCCACCTTCGATGCGAACTTTACAAAAGCTGTCTTGTATCTTGAAGGGAGTTATCGCATAACAGACAAACTGACTATTTCGGGAGCCGGATTCAAGGAATTCACCATTACCGATAACAGTAATTTTTACAACCCGTATAGCAATAATGAACCCTATGGCATCTATTTGAATGCCGATTACAAGATAGCCGAAGGGGTGCATATCCAGGCTGGATTCGGGTATACCCGAGGCTATACTCCCTATATGGGCTCCCCCATGTATGACCCTTCTCCCTTTTCTGGAGGCTCATTTTACCCCTCTCCCTTTCAGCGAAACTCGTTCAATACCAGTCCATTCGGTTGGTAGTAAACCAAAAGAGAAATGTGTCATTGCGAGGAACGCAGTGACGCGGCAAAGAGAAATGTGTCATTGCGAGGAACGCAGTGACGCGGCAAAGAGAAATGTGTCATTGCGAGGAACGCAGTGACGCGGCAAAGCGAAATTATTGTTGGAAATGATCGGCAATATAATTCAATGCTTCGCTCACTGACATCGCTGCGCTCGCCGGTCCAATGCGAATATAGAACTCCTCTTCAAATCCGGGTTGTTTCAGGAACACAGGGCGCAGACTACTGTCACACTTCACCAGGCAGATTGTCTTTCCTTCAAGCTTTTCAATTTTCGTGGTGATATAAGGAGTCACATCCCGTCCGAAACAAGTACGGATAAGTGTCCAGAGATGAAGCAACCATCGGTCGTCCGTTTGAAGCCTGTCACTCTCGATACCTTCAACCGACCCATCATCCCGCACACCAACCAACAACGTTCCTCCTTCCGAATTCAGGAATGCCGATATGGTTTTCAACACACTCCTTTCAATGTGTTGAGCAGTTTTACCCTGACGAAGATCCCATCTGAGTGTAGATTTAAATTCCAGCTGGTTGCTTTCGCCAAGTTTTATGAGCGACTCCAACTCCTCAACCCGGTTAGGCCGTATTTCACACGCAAGCATGTAATCCCTAACTGCTGACGACTCATGCAGAATTGAGGACAAATCGTGATCCTGTGGATGGCCCCCGGTTAGGGCAACCATCCCCTTGGAATACTCGGCCGGTGAAATCCGGTTAATCGTAAGCAGAAGCGGTAAGACAATGCCAGGTTCATGCTCCCCAACCAGGTAATTGATGGCAGCTTTCTCCTCCAAAGTAAGTCCACCATATGTTTTCTGGATAACTGCAGCAAACGGATTCTCGGCATCAACAGCAAGTTCATCCTGTTTTACCCGCTCTTCGAAAAAGGCATTTACACTCCCAAGTAGTTCAGAAAAAATCCACAGGGAGAGGTTCAACCTCTCCACGCTGGAAGGATCAGGGTCAGAACCCTTTGGCTTTGACAATCCTGCCTTAACCATCACAAAGGGATCCGATGCAAGGATTGCTGCCATCGATGAACCCACAGGGTCACCCCCTTCCATTAAAACATCACGCTGAATCTCAAAAAGTTGTAACGAGACGACTGGCTCATCAGACCTGGCCATCAACAAGTCGGTAAGGATATGTTTTACCAGCCTGCCATTTGCATGAGCCACTTCAAACCCTCCATTGGTAAGAAGCGGGAGATCTCCCTTGTAAATGATGTAATCATCTGATCGTTTTACAAGGTCAAGCAATAGAGAGTCGTTCATTTCATTCATTATCTGATATATCAGGATTAAAGGCTTTCAGGAAATCAAAATTAGAAAAATTTCAGGTAACTCTATTAACTAGATTAATTCTATATAATCTAAAAAAGTAGTATATTTGCATTTATAAATATATCTTTCCCCTGATGAAAACCTGGGTAAAATTAGCAGTTGGCCTTGTTCTTGTCGGAATCCTCGTAATTACTGCGGTCTATTTCTTCATATACAACAAGCCTCACACAAACTATGAGACGGCCGATGTTTCTTATCATGTTTCAGTTCAGGAGCTTTATCAATCATTTGTTGAAGATAGAATCCTGGCCGACAGTCTCTATACCGGAGAAGTCCTCATAATAGAGGGCCCTGTTACGCGGATTGAAGCTTTCGGTTCACTTGTAATTGCTGTATTTGCTCTTAATGAAGGGATGTTTGGTGAAGAGGGAGTACGATGCACATTCCTGCCTAAGTTTAATGATAAGATTTCTCAGATTGAGGATGGCGACTTTTTAAAAATTAAAGGATATTGCACCGGATACAATGACAGCGATGTAATTCTTGAGCATTGTTCCTTAATAAATTAACAACATAAGAACAGAAAATCATGAAACTAAGCAATATGTTACTTGCAGCCCTGGTTATGCTTTCGTTAGCAGCATCGGGACAAAAATATGTAACAAAAAATGGATCGATCAGGTTCAATTCTGATGCTCCGCTGGAAAAGATTTACGCCATCAACAACCAGGTGAACGCCGCGTTGGATACTGAAACGGGAGATCTGGCATTCAAGGTTTTAATGAAGTCTTTCGTTTTTGAGAATGCCCTGATGCAAGAGCATTTCAACGAAAATTATGTGGAGTCCGACACCTATCCGAACGCCACTTTTATCGGAAAGATAACAAATCCCGGGGAGATTGATTTTAAGAAAGCTGCCACTTATGAAACCCTTGTAGAGGGAAAACTTACCATTCATGGCGTAACAAAATCCGTTAAACAAAATGGCACCCTTACCATCACTGACGGAAAGATCATGGCCATCTCTGTATTTCAAATTCTTCTTGCAGATTATGACGTGAAAATCCCCGGTGCTATCGCTGGTAAAATATCCGAAACTATCGACATCACTGTTGAGGTTACAATGGATATCCTGAAATAGCTCCGTCCACTAAAGCCACCCTTTCTCAATAGCAGGCACAATCGTTGAATCTGCCTGCAGTCTCATCCGTATATAAACAGATTTCTCGATCAATTGCTCTGTTATATATGTAGAATCAGAATGTTGATCCAAACTTTTTCATGCATATCCCTAATTTTTGTAACATTGTGTCCTATGCCACAAAATAAAGTCCTCCGGATCTTCTTTCATGTCCTTTTCTGGATATTTATTATATCATTCTTTACATTTATTTACGGAATCAGGGAAGGAAAATATTTCGAACTTTTCGAAGTACTGCTCGGAACGTTACCCCTGGACATGCTCTATACCTATTTCCTCATCTATTTTCTGATACCTGAATTGCTGCTTAAAAAGAGGTATCTGGTATTCATTTTATCATTCATTTTCTCCTTTTCCATTGTTGTCGTCATTGAATGGACCATTAACTTCTTCATCCTCTATCCTTCTATATATGGCAATTACCAAGGCTGGCAAGAAAATATCGGTTATTTTTCGGGAGCAGGCCTTATGATATATGTATCTCTCGGATTTGTGATACTTCTTGCATCCACGATCAAACTATCACGCCACTGGTTGCAGTCGCAACAAGATAAAGCGCAGTTGGAGATTCAGAACAGAAAGAGTGAACTTGCTTTGTTACGCAGCCAGGTAAATCCGCATTTTCTATTCAATACGCTAAACAATATCGATACACTGATCAGAAAGAATCCCGACAAAGCATCCGACTCTGTGTTGAAACTCTCCGAGATCATGCGTTATTTTATCTATGAGGCCACATCCGATAAGGTACCCTTAGAGAAAGAGGTGGATTACCTTCGCAATTTTATTGAATTACAGCGTATCCGACACAAAGACCCCGGATTTATTCGCTTTCGGGTTAGCGGATCTCCTGGAAACATGATCATTGCCCCGATGTTATTTATCCCTTTCGTTGAAAATGCATTCAAACATGGTACAAAAGGGGACCGGATCCCGGCCATCACTGTTGATCTCTGGATAGATCATAAGGAGATTCGGTTTGAAGTGGTGAATTTCGTGGAACGTCATCACGAATATATCAAAGATGCCGGCAAAGGAATCGGCCTGGCAAATGTTATCAGAAGGCTGGATCTTATCTACCCCTGGCAATACTCCCTCTCGATCAATGAGGATGAAGAGAAGTATATGATTGCACTAAAAATCAAAATGATATGAATATTAAATGCATCGTGGTCGACGACGAACCATTGGCTATCGAAAAAATTACCGAATACATCCAACGGGTCCCTTACCTCGAACTATTGGCTTCGTTCGATAATGCAATCGATGCCCTGGAATTCCTGAGGGACAAAAAAACAGATCTCGTATTTCTTGATATTCAGATGGATAAATTCACAGGGATACAACTGCTTGAAATTCTGAGAAACCCTCCAAAAATTATCATCACTTCAGCCTATGAAAGTTATGCTCTCAAAGGGTATGAACTTGATGTGACTGACTATCTCCTTAAACCAATCTCCTTCGAACGGTTTCTGAAGGCTGTGACAAAGGTTGGAGGGGAAATCTGCTCCGACAGATCATCCCGACAATCGACCGAATCGGAAGGAGTAGTCAAACCGCCTGCCGATTATATTTTCATCAAAGCCGATTACCACATGCATAAAGTGAAGCTGGAAAACATCCTTTATATAGAAGGGATGAAAGATTACCTGAGACTTCATTTACCCAATGAACGGATCATGACCCTGATGAGTTTCATGAAAATGGAGAAAGTCCTTCCGGCGGATCGGTTCATGAGGGTCCATAAATCGTATATCGTATCTCTGGACAAGATTGAACGAATTGAACGGAATACGATCATGATATCCGGTCAAAAGATCCCGATCGGGAATAAATACAAGAAAGAGTTTTTTGAATACCTGGATAAGGAGAAAGTACTCTAAGTTGGCAGTTGCAATGCAACGTCTCACGACTCACCTCTTATATGTTTCCCGATCGCTCTTCTCAACTGATCCGCACTCTTCACTCCTGCCAAGCGGTCAACCTCTTTGCCGTTTTTGAACAGGATTGAGGTTGGAATACTGCGGATTCCGAATTTTGAAGCGGTGGCACGCTGCTCATCCACATTTAATTTCGCAATCACAGCCTTGGTTTCCGGATCTTCAGCCAATTCATTCAGCGCAGGGACCATCAATTTGCAAGGCATGCACCAGGCAGCCCAGAAGTCAACCAGAACCAGTCCGATTTTGACCTGGTTATTGAAATTCTGATCAGTCAGAATTTTTATTTTCCCGCTCTCCGGCACCGATTTAATATGTTTCATTTTCAGATAGGAACGAAAAACCAGGAATCCCATCCCTACTGCCAGGACTCCAAGAATAATGAATGTTGCTTCCATGCTTGATAAATTTGAAGCACAAAGATAGAAAGAAAAATCGAATTAGTGATACTTATGCGATTTATATTTTAATCAATCGTGTTTTTATCATGATTCCCTCTGCAAGCTATTACCCAAACTTCCTGATATATTGCTCCACATCGAACTTCCTGCGACAACCAGCTTCGTTCATATACCTGATCATTCCGAAGACAGGTCGTTCTGTCCAGGGCCGGTCATGCAACCCGCCAATCGACCAGGCAATACCCGAATAACCGTTGGGATCCCTTCCATCGAGAGAATACCGGTCGTTCAAATATACGGCAATCTCCATCGCCTCCTCGGGAGAGTGACTCCACTCAAGGATCTTTTTCGCCCAGTACATCCGAAGATATCCATGCATCTTCCCGGTATCCACCATCTCCTTCTGAGCTGCATTCCACAACCTGTCATGGGTCGTTGCCTGCTCAAATTCCTCCAGGGAATATAGAAACGGACGGGCATCATCGCGGTGCTTTTCCAGTGTCCGTTTCCCCCAATCGGGCAATCCCCCATAGGAGTCATAGTTCGGGTGATGCAGGCAGAAATTATCTGAAAGCTCTTTGCGTACGATCAACTCCTCCAGGAAGGCCTGTTTTGACACCGGATCAGCATCTGCCTTCTGAACCTCAAGTGCCACCCGCTGTGCTGAGATCTGTCCAAAATGAAGGTATGGTGACAACCCGGATTGCCCACCCAGGTTGGGATCATTCCGGTCCGTTGCATACCGGTCAAGCCGGTTTTGGATGAAGTCACTGATTACCTTGTGAGTGGCTACCGGATGCCGGATGCCAGATCCCGGATTCATTGATTCCGGGTACTCCTCGAGAAATTCGTTTAGTCTGCATGTGATCTTCTTCCGGAGCGTAAATGCGCTATACTCCTGTTTATCAGACATCTCCCGACAAGGCAGAATGTTATGTGCATCCACCTCCACAAACGGTATGCGGATTTTTTCGGTTACGTTTCGCCTCCACCCCATGGCGATCCGCAAGGGATTGAAGTCAGTTACCAGGAACCCGGCCTGATGATCATCAATAAAGCGAGGGATCATCTCAACCGGATTACCCATGAGAATTTGAAAAGGTATTTCCAATCTCTTCAACGACTGATCAACCCCCTCCAACCCTTTCATCATGAACTGGTAATGTGGCGCTGATGCCCCTAAAAATTCCGTGACAAGACAAAAGATAACCATGAGGGGCTGTTTCAGCTCCTGTGCCTTTTCCTGTGCATAGATGAGCGCCCAGTTGTCAGTCAGCCGCTGATCGCGTTGCATCCAATAGATGACCGGACCTTGAGAAAATTGAAGATCGTTGAATCTGAAAATTCTGGCTGGATGGGTTTGCATATGAATACAAAGGTACACTGGTTACTGGTTAATTTCCTTTTCGATTTTCGTTTTTGGATTTTGATTTTCGCTTCATGGATGCTGACAGAAATAGATCGAGAGGGCCCCTATCCCTTCAGGTTCCGGTACCTGAAGCAGTTGATCAGGTGATCATTCACCATCCCGGCTGCCTGCATAAAGGAGTAGCAGATGGTAGTTCCTGCAAATTTGAACCCGCGTTTTCTCATGTCGTCATGAACAGGGATTCCCCACTCTTCATCATGGTACCGGATCATCAGAGGATCGTTCCCCGGCCACTCACAGGTGTGTAAATCTTTCAATGTGTTATTGTTTTGCCTGTAAAATAAGGAGATTCCCCTCCAGTTACTTGGTTGTTTCTCCGCCCATCCGGGTGAACACTGAATCGATGGGCTCCCATAATTCAATCTTGTTTCCCTCGGGATCCATGATATGTACGAACTTGCCATATTCATACGCTTCGATCTCATCCACCACAATGACCCCATTCTTCCGTAGATTCTCCACAAGTCCTTCGATGTTCTGAACCCGGTAATTGATCATAAATTCTTTATTTGAAGGGTCGAAGTAATCTGTTCCTTCAGCAAATGGACTCCAACTCAGGTAATTGATCTCATCGGGCCGGTTGGCATTCCTGAATTCGAACGAGGATCCGTACTCGTTGATAGCCAGCCCAAGGTTTTTACCGTACCACTCCCTTGCCTCCTTCGGGTTCTTTGAACGAAAGAAGATGCCGCCGATCCCGGTGACTTTTGGTGTTGTGTCCTGCATAATTTTATCTGTTAGCGTGATATTCTCTCTGCCTTCGTTGCCAGGGTCTTTTGAATCCGTGGGTGTACTGCATCCGGCGGATGCAGCAACGATCAGAAGTCCGATCAGACGCTTTTTTCTCATTGTTGAAACCCAATGAACAAAATTAAGGTTAAAATTGAAAAAACCAAACCAAGAATTGAAAACCGGAAAGAGGGTAAATATAACTACTAAATGCCGACATTAAAAGTAAACTAGTTTTCCAACCATCGCCCAAACTAAATGCAAAAATTTTTGAAAAAGAATATTCAGTGATAGCGCTTTTTATCATACTTTCAGGCCTGATTGCTACCTCCAGTCAGAATTCGTCAAACCAGGCCCCAGCTACGATGGAAACAGGGAATCAGATCACACAGGTTGAGATGATCGCCAAGCAGAAAAGCTGGGGAGATGCCATTGTATTGATTGGAGATGCCTATAAAAACGGAGAGGAGGCTCTCTCCTACTTTATGACCGGCAGGGAGAAAGAGGATCATAGATTCGTCCTCAATATATCTTCCTTCAATACGCAGACAGCTAATTTCACTTATTAATCCTCTGTTCGCAGAATTGGAGTGGGAATGCCAGTGCAATGCAACAATTGTTGAAGGTCATAAAATACCTCCATCAGGCACATAGAATGATAAAATAGTTACATTTGGAGACCCATCCAAGTTATGGATTTGATCTATGAAAACCATCCTCTGTCTGACTGTTGCCCTGACATCCCTGATTCCTCAACAACTCCGGGCACAAACCTACACGTTCACACCGGTCCCTGAATGGGTTGTGAACATGGACATCCCAAGCGAATCATCCGTTTCCAAGTATGATGTGCTGTCGGGATACTACTTGACTCTGGCTGACTACCAGATTAATCTGGATGAAGAGGCTGTATTCAACCATGAGGTGATCAATGTTTCATCCTATGGCGGGATCACCAACGCATCCCAGCTTTCTATTCTCTACGATACTAATTACCAGAAATTGTACATTCATTATCTCTACATCTGGCGGAAAGGAAAGAAAATCGACCGGACCAGCGACCTGAGCCTCGAGATCATGAACCATGAGCAGTTACTCAATCAGGGAATCTATACTGGGCAGATTACTGCCTACGATATCCTGAATGATATCAGAAAAGATGATATGATCGATTTTGCTTATACGCTGGTTGGAGACAATCCGATCTTTGAAGGTGAGAAATACCTGTTTATCCCATTGGAACAGTTGAATCCGGTGGACCTCTTCTCAGTACGCATTCTCTATTCAAAAGATAAGGATTACATCTACAAATGTGTTGATTGTGACAGTCTCCGATTTACAGCTCTGGTTGAGGGCAACTACAATTTGATTGAAATGATCCATGAGAATGCAAAACCGATTCACATGGAGGACTTTACGCCAAGCTGGTGCATCACATATAAACATTTTATTCTCAGCAGCATGAGCTCATGGGTGGATGTCAATACCTGGGCGCAGAAGGTTTTCCACCTGGACAAGGAACCCATCCTGGATCCTGTATTCAATGAAATTTTTTCCGGGGAGGAGACCATGGAAGAGAAGATCAACAAGATCATCGATTATGTCCAAAACGACATCAGGTATATGGGGATTGAGTCAGGGATTGGAAGCATTCAGCCATTTCCGCCAGAACAGGTTGTGAAACAACGCTTTGGCGATTGCAAGGATAAATCGCTGTTGCTGGTCTCCCTGTTGAAGAGCATAGGAATTGAACAATCCTATCCTGCCCTGGTCAATACCAATATCCAGCATGAAGTTGAAAACCTTTTTCCCAGCAATCAGGTGTTCAACCATTGTATTGTCAGATTTGATTTCACAGATTCCTCCTATTGGGTGGATCCGTCTTTTGCCCAGCAGGGAGGCGACTTCAGGAATCTGTACTCCATTGATTACGGCAAAGCCCTCATCATCGGAATACCTGCTGACACTCTCAATCTTATGTCACCAAGGAGAACTGAATCCGGGACCGATATTACAGAAGAGTTTACCATCACGTCGTTTACAGAGCCTGCTGCACTTACGATCACATCCACGCGGTTTGGTTTTGATGCAGACCAGAGACGGACAGTCATGGAACTTTATACAACCAAGGATATCACTGAATTCGTAGCCAAAGATCTGGGGACGCTCTTTCCCAAAATCGAGAAAACAGAGGAAGTTCAAATTTCGGACGATATTGAAAACAATCAGTTTATGGTTACTTATCACTATACTGTCGGAGATTTCTGGATAGACGGTGACAAGGGGACCAACGAAGCTGCAAAAGGTCACTGGATTTTCCGGTTCGAACCTGTTTTACTATACGATTACCTGAAAGTCAAGGTGTGTGATGAAAGGAAATCAGACTTTTTACTATTCCACCCTACCAACCTCAGATACAGGGTAATTTTTCATTTCCCCAAAGACCTGCTGGTTCTTGATGATTTTAAGGTTGTTGACAACAGAGCGTACCGTTTTACAGAAAAAGTCGAACAAACCGGTAGAAATACCCTTCAAATCGATTATTCGCTGGAAACAAAGTCGAAATCCATTACAGCAGAGAGTTTCAAAGAGATCTGCCTTCAGCAGAATAAGATCTCCAAAGGCCTTCCCGTAATCATCTATTTCACCAAGTAACAACGGCCCTTTATGAAATGCAAATCCAGGTATTTTATTTTATTGTCTCTCCTTTCCAATGCAGTCTTTTCTCAGGACACCATCACAATCTATTATGACCTGAAGTGGAATGAAATCAAGGATATAACAGAAGCCGCCTATTACAGAAAAGCATATTCAGACAACCAGAAAGAGTGGGTTGTCCATGATTATTATATCAATGACACCACCCAGATGACCGGTTTCTATAAGTCAATGAAACTTAAGATACGGCAGGGCTTCTTCACTTATTATTATGAGAACGGGAAGAAGGCATCTGAAGGGATGTATGCGAAGGATAAGAAAAGCGGAGAGTGGAATTACTGGAGTGCAGAGGGAGTGCTGAAGAATACAGAGCGCTTCGCGAATGGGTTTATCATTTCAGCAACAGGCTACTATGAAAATGGCCAGAGGAGATATTCCGGTGAATATACCTATGGAAAACGGCAGGGTGAATGGACCTACTGGAACCCGGAAGGAAGAATTACTTTTCAGGGGAATTTCAATAATGGCCTGAAACAGGGAGAGTGGATCAGGTATTTCAGTGATGGGAACATGAAACTGAACTACAACAACGGCGTTATTGAGGGCAAAGAGCCTGGAGGGATTGTTCGGTTAAACTAATCGTTCAGCCATTATTCCGTTTAGCACATTTAAACGTTCAACGATGTCATTCATCAATTACAACACCAGAAATAAGATTCGCGTATGGGATGGGATTACCGGGCCGGTTTACCACTCCGATCAGGTTACGTGTGGACATTTCACAATCGAAGCCGGCACGACGCTTCCTGCTCACAGCCATCCGCATGAACAATGGAGCCATGTAATAGAAGGAGAATTAGAATTCACGGTTGGTGATGAAACAATGGTTCTTACCAGGGGAAATACCGCTTTCATTCCATCTGGAGTTGTTCATTCAGGCAAAGCCTTCACAACGTGTCTGGTAATCGATTGCTTTCTTCCGGTAAGGGAGGATTTCAGGGAGAAAGAGATTGACGGGGAGTTTGTATAGGAGGTACTTCAGTCCCACTTCGTGGCCTGAAGAATGGGGAGTAGTAAAAAATGCCGCTCCAAAGCGGCATTTCCATTTTGCGGAGAGAGAGGGATTCGAACCCCCGGACCCTCGCAGGTCAACGGTTTTCAAGACCGCCGCAATCGACCGCTCTGCCATCTCTCCGGGGGCAAAATTAGAACTATTTTACGGGACAGGCAAGAAATTTGTCGCTGTGATCAATACGAGAACTATTTTGCTTATTTTTAATGCGTAAATCATTAGGTATGAAACAAGTGAGAAATTTCATTTTTGCAGGCCTTGTAGGTAGCCTTTGCTTCCTGGCCGGATGCATCCGTGACGGGGGGAAGCAGGTTGATGCCACTGATGTGAATCGTGCACAGAAACTGATCGGCATGGAATTCAGCCGGGCTGAGACCGACAGCATGCTTGCCATACTGAACGAGCAATTGAAGAATTATGAGAACATGCGGAAAGTAGAACTTCCCAACAATGTTCCGCCTGCTTATGAATTCAATCCCATCCCGGTTGGGAAAAAATTTGAAACCGTTCAAAAACCATCTGAATTTTCAGATTACAGCCAAACAAAACTCCCTGAAGATCCGCATGATCTGGCCTTTTATTCGATCGGACAACTTGCCTGGCTGATCCAATCAAAACAGGTCTCTTCGGAAGAGCTGACACAATTCTTCTTAGAACGACTGAAAAAGTACAGCCCGGAGCTGCATTGCGTGGTGACCTTCACCGATTCTTTGGCCCTGGAACAGTCCAGACAAGCCGACCTTGAACTGGCATCAGGGAAAGACCGCGGACTGCTGCACGGCATCCCCTATGGCATCAAGGATATGTTCTACACCCGAAATTACCGTACCACCTTCGGTTCACCTCCCTTTGAAAACCAGCTGGTGGATGAAGACGCTACCGTGGTGGAGAAACTGCGTGAAGCTGGAGCGGTGTTGGTTGCGAAGTTGTCGTTGGGCGAATTGGCAATGGATGATGTGTGGTTCGGCGGAAAGACCCGTAACCCCTGGGATACGGCGAAAGGATCAAGCGGCAGTTCGGCCGGACCGGCCAGTTCCGTCTCAGCCGGATTAGTCCCCTTTGCCATCGGCTCTGAAACCTGGGGATCGATCGTCTCCCCTTCTACCGTATGCGGCGTGACCGGACTTCGCCCCACCTATGGCAGAATTAGTCGCAATGGTGCGATGGCCCTGAGTTGGACAATGGACAAGATCGGTCCTCTCTGCCGGAATGCAGAAGATTGCTCCATCGTTCTGAATGCCATTTATGGTCCCGACGGGAAAGACCAGACGGTGTTTGACATCCCGTTTAACTATTCGCCCAACGTGGATTTCAACTCGTTACGGATCGGTGTGCTTACACAGGATTTTGATCAGGATACTTCGATTCACAAACCATTCAATGATGCCGCTCTTCAGAAATTGCAGGATATGGGCGCTACCCTGGTCCCTGTTGAACTCCCCGGATTCCCTTACATGGATATGTCGATTCTGCTGATGTGCGAAGCTGCTTCAGCCTTTGACGATCTGACACTATCCAACCGCGATGACTTGATGGTTCAGCAGAATCAGGACCGCTGGCCAAACCTCTTCCGTGCTGCACACTTTATCCCGGCAACGGAATATATCCGGGCGAACCGACTTCGGTATCTGATGGTGCAGCAAATGGACGAGCTGATCAGTCAATACGATGTCATCGTCGCACCTTCCCATGCCGGAGACAACCTGCTTGCCACAAACCTCACCGGCCATCCTGCGGTGGTGCTACCAAATGGCTTCATAGATTCAGTTACTCCGGTCAGCATCGTGCTCATTGGGCAGCTTTTCGGTGAAGGCGATCTGATTGCAATCGCCAAAAAATACCAGGATGCGACCGGGTTTCAGAAAAAACATCCGGCAAGGTTCTGAAATACATTGATTTGATTTGGTAAATCCTATATATTTACCCTATAATTTCCAATCCCATGCGTACGCTCATCATAACCATTCTTGTTCTGGTAATGGTCAGAGGAACGTTTGCCCAGAAAGAAGGGCAGCAACTGGTGGATTCCCTATCAACAGAACTGGCCGTTTCAAAAGAGGATACGAACAAAGTAAGGCTTCTTGCCACCCTCTCTTATGAGATGAGTAACATCAATGCAGAGGAAGGGCTCAAACACGGTCAGGAAGCCCTGAAGCTGGCTGAGAAGTTAAACGATCTGTACGGGATGGGTATTGCACATCTTGCACTCGACCGATGCAATTACCATCTGTCAAGAATACCTGAAACTATAGACCATGCACTAAAAGCAAAAATGATCTTCGAATCGCTTGACAATGAGAAAAAAATTTGCGAAGCACACCTTTCCCTCTCGGTCGTTTTCTTTTTTATCGATCCTGTCGTAGGAAGATCGCACCTTCAATCGGCATCCAGCCTGTTGCAAGGGCCCACAGATCCAGCCTGGAAAGTGAAAGCTATGAGTCGGCTTGGAAATTTATTCCGCTGGTATGGGGAGGTCGATTCATCCCGGAAATATCTTAATTTGGCAATAAGGCTTGGCGTAGAAAATCGCATGAACGGCGAGGTCAACCTGGCTAAATCCAGGCTTGGCTGGCTGTTTTATGACCTGAACAAATGGGATTCTGCATATCTTTATAAACTTCAGGCGGCTTCTTATATGAAGAAGGCTGGCCAAATCAAATTTTGGGTCGAGGATCAGAACTTCCTGGCCAATACACGATTGAATCAGATTCGTGAGGATTCATCCCTGCGGGATAAATACCTCAAAGAGGCGGAGACCTATGCTCTTCAAGGGTTCGAAACAGCTACGAAAATCGGGTATAAGAATGAAATGCTATTGGCTTCTCAAGCATTGGCAGAGATATACAAACAGCAAGGAAAGTTTGACCTGGCTTTTCGCTTCCTTGATTCAGCTTATACATACAATCAAGTTGTTTATGGTTCAGCAGAGATAAACAAAGCATCGATCCTGACCTGGAAATATGAGCAGCAACTCAAGGAGAAGGAAGTTGAGTTGCTGAAACTTAGAAACCGGCAGCAACTTACCCTGACGATTGTAGCTTTCTCTTCTCTCGCAATTCTCATCCTGGTTGTCTTGTTCGTTATCCGCAGCCGCAGAAAACTAAACAAAGCTTATCATCTGGTAAGCCGCCAGAAAGAACGAATTACCGAAGTCCTCACTGAGTTGGAATCCACAAACCTGAAACTTGAAACCTCAAACCTGAAACTGGCGGATGCAAACCTGGAACTTGAAACCTCAAACCTGAAACTGGCTGATGCCAACCAGGAGCTGGAGGCATTCTCCTACTCCGTTTCTCATGATTTGAGAGCCCCGGTACGGCGAATCGAAGGGTTGTGTGAAATGCTGAGCGAGGATTACGAGAATCTGCTGGACGATGCCGGCCGGGATCTCTTATCCCGCATCGCGGGTTCAACGGCGCTTATGAACACCCTGATCGATGATATGCTGAAACTCTCCAGGATCACCCGGCAATCGGTCAGCAAAGCGCCATGCGATATCAGTGAGATGGCTAAAAACATCTGTAAGGATGTGAGGCAGAATTACCCCGGGCAAGAGATGACCTGCATGATCCAGGAAGGAATCATCGTAGAGGCGGACGCCCATTTGATGCAGATCGCATTGCAGAACCTGATCGACAACGCCTTCAAGTACAGCAGCAAGGTGGAGCGGCCGGAGGTGATTGTCAAATGTGAGATGCAAGATAGTGAGATGCAAGATGGTGAACCGGAGCGAAGCGGAGCTCGGCGGAGCCAGATGCAAGATGGTAAGATTCAAAATGGTAAGATGGTAATATCAGTGAGGGATAACGGGGTGGGGTTTGAGATGAGCCAGGCGGGGAAGCTTTTTACCCCGTTTCAGCGGCTGCACAGCGATGAGGAGTTCAAGGGGACCGGGATCGGGCTGGCTACGGTGAAACGGATCATTGTGAAGCACGGAGGTACGATCAGCGTTGAGAGCGAGCCGGGAAAGGGGACGACGTTCAGTTTCACTCTTGCATGAGACTTGAATAAATCCTTTAACTTCCCTTAAATTCGATCGGGAACAATTACGCGACAATTCTGCCTGATGAACCGTTGGATGAAGTTATTAAGAAGGCCGCCAAGGTTGGCTGCAAACGGCTTTTGAAATTTCCGGTTGTCAATGCACAAAAGATACGTTTCGTCCCCGATAGTTCGAGAGCCGAGCCTGCCATCCTGAGTATCAGTCTGCATAAAACCCCGTGAGTGGTCTCTTTCTGTCATTTTTCATCCGTTGGCCCAAACCGGGCATCAGTGAACCAACAATGTCATCCGGTGAAAAATAATGGTAACGATTTTTCCTGATCCCTATTTTTGTACCTTCACATTGGATTTGATCAAGGGAAAACCAAACCGTCATGTTTAAAACAAGTATCCTCGTAATCGGCCTCCTCTTTTACGTGTTGCCATTCCAGCTTCCACCGTTAACTGACGGAGACCAGAAGCCTATCCACAATCCTTTACCGGTTAAGGATGACAAGGCCGGGCAACTGCATGCTATCATCAATAAGGGATGGCAGATGTTTGAATACAAAACGAAGTTCGACACGGTAAAGGACCTTGTCGAAATTGCCTTCAACTTTGCTAAGGAAAACAACCTCAAGATACCATACCAGCTAATCTGGCTAAATGCGGAGGTAGCATTCAGGGAAGGGAATATTTATAAAGCTTCTGTCTCCATGGAGAAAGCATTGCCGGAAATAGAAGTGTCCGGTAAAATTAAGGAGATCATTACTGCCAGAAACTTCTTTGCCCGTGTTCTCACACAGGGTGGTGAATTCAGCAAGGCGATCGATATGTATAAGAAGAACATGAAAATGGCCAGGGATAATGGGATGGAGGATATCTACCTGGAGTCCCTTAACCGGCTGGCTGAGATTTACCGGTCTGTAGGGAAAATCGATGAAAGCAAGAAGTTCTATAACTCCCTGTTTGCCGAAGCTGTCGTGGCAAAAGATACTTTCTGGCTAACAGAAGCCCTCTTCAGGCTGGGAATTATCTCTATGTCGGTCGACAGCAACTTCAAACTGGCAAGAAAATACTTTAGTGACTGTATCAGAATTGCAGAACAGCAGAAAGACACCAGCCGGATTTGCTGGACCATGAATCACCTGGCCTGGGACTATTACCTGATGGATGAAAAAGACAGCGCCCTTGCCTGCTACAACAATCTGATAAAACTTGCCACCATGGCAAAATTAATCGGACTGGTTACCAATTCTTTGGGAAATATCGGAACAATATACAGAGATAAAAAGGAGTACCAGAAGGCTGAAAAATACTACCAGAAAAGTATCGATTTCGCCCTCTCCACCCGAAATATGGAAAACCTCCGCTGGATCCATAAGGATGTGAGCGACATGTACCTTTCGCTGGGAGATTTTAAAAATGCCTATTACCATTATCAGCAATACAACCTCTACAATGATTCTCTCAACAGCCTCAAGTTTAAGAAAGGGATGACCGAAGCACGGATGAAATTTGATGTGGACCAGCAGCAGAAAGAGCTCGAAGTCCTTACAATCAAACTCTCTCAGCAACGATACCTGACTTACGGGTTTGCTGCCTTTATCATCCTGTTTGTCATTGTAGGTCTTCTGGTTATCAGGCAATTCAGACTTTCCGCAAAAAAACGCATCAGCGAGATGAACCAACGGATCGCAGAAATGACCCAGGCAAACCTGAGGCAGCAGATGAACCCACACTTCATCTTCAACACGCTGAACTCGATTCAGTACTACATGTACCAGCATGATAAGGTGGCGACTAATAACTACCTGACCAAATTCTCAAGCCTGATCAGGAAGATCCTTGAAAACTCACAGCACACCTCTATCCCGATCAAGGACGAACTGGAAGCCCTGACACTGTATCTGGAACTTGAGAAGCTCCGTTTCAAGGAGAAATTCAGTTACCGCATTGATGTCGCTGATGAGATTGACACCCTTCAGTACAAAATCCCAACTATGCTGATCCAGCCCTATGTGGAGAACGCTATCTGCCACGGACTGGTTACAAAGGATGGATCGGGGTATGTCAATATCGCATTCTCTATGGAATTTGACTATATTCGATGTGTCATTGAAGATAACGGAATCGGCCGGGAAGCTGCCATGGAGATCAAAAAACACAGGGAAACTAATCACAACTCATTGGGAACGAGGATAACAGAATCAAGACTTGATCTGGTGAATTCACTTTACGGAACTTCGCTGAAAGTGATATACGATGACCTGAAAGATGAACATGGGGACGCTATCGGAACCCGGGTGGAAATTCATATTCCTATCATGGTATGAACGAAACGCTGACTACACTGATCGTTGATGATGAGCCGGATGCCGTGAATTTTATCCGGTCCATCATTGAAGAATATTGCCCGAAACTTCTCATAGTGGGAACAGCCGGAAATGCATTGGAAGGTGCAGAAGCCATCAGGGAGAAGAATCCTGAACTTCTTTTCCTGGATGTAGAGATGCCTCATGGAAGCGGGTTTGACCTGTTAATGCAGTTTCCGGAGAAGAAATTCGATGTCATCTTCATCACGGCATTCAACCATTATGCCATCCAGGCGATCAAGTTCAGTGCAGTGGATTATATCCTGAAGCCGATCAATATTACCGAATTCATCCAGTCAGTAGATAAAGTATTTGAGAAGCGAAACGAGAATATTGACCGGAACGCCAGGTATAAAACGCTTCTTGAAAACCTTCGGAAGAGCCCTCCAACCAGGCTGGCGATCCCTACTTCGGATGGAATGGAATTCCTGAATACTGAAGAGATCATCCGCATTGAAGCCGACCGGAGTTATTGCTGGTTTTTTCTTATGGACAAACGAAAGATATTGGTTTCTAAAAACCTGAAAGAGTTCCAGGAGCTATTGAACAACCGGAATTTCTTCCGGCCTCACAACTCTCACTTGATTAACCTTGAACATGTTAAGAAATACATCCGGCACGAAGGCAACTCTGTTATCATGGCCGATGGGTCCCAAATCCCGATATCAAGGAACAACAGAGACCTTTTCCTGTCGATGATGGGAAAACTCAGCCGATGAAAGCCTGAATAAATCGTATCTTTGGAGATACTTTTACCATCAGGAAGTGAATAAGAACTTTCTCCTTTTTCTGGGCTGTCTCTTTTCAGTATTGGTTTGTATCGGCCAATCCATCACCAATGTCGGCACAGAATTCTGGATTGCATTTCCTCCCAACTACACCTCTTCGGTAAGCCATTTCCTTTTCATCTCTTCAAACTATTCCACAAGCGGGACAATCACCTCAGCGTTTCCCGGAGTGGATCAGAATTTCACTGTGGTTCCCGGTATCGTGACCGAGGTGACGATTCCTAGCGGCATTGCACTCCAGCCCGGCATTGAAAACAAAGGCATTCATATTGTAGCCAATGAGCCCATTTCTCTTTATGGTCTGAGCCGGATAACGGCCTCCACGGATGCCTTCCTGGCCCTGCCGGTCGAAGCCCTGGGAACAGATTACCGGACATTGAGCTATCCGGTGACCGTCAATGGCCAGGGTTCATGCTTCAGCATTGTTGCCACTCAGAACGGAACCTTGCTCTCTGCCTTCAACCATCAGACAGGCGGAACAACCAATGTAAGCCTGAATATGGGCGAGACCTACCATGTTGAGACAACCACACTAGGAGAAGACCTGAGTGGGTCGTGGATTCAATCCAACTTCCCGGTTGCAGTGTTCGGATCGTCCGATATTGCACAGGTTCCGCTGGGTTGTAATGCAGCCGATCATCTCGTTGAACAGATGTTCCCTTATTACTCCTGGGGGAAAAACTTTGTCACTGTCCCACTGGCAGGCAGGGACGAGAGTGGGGATGTTTTCAGGGTCCTTGCTGCAGAAGACGCCACCGGGATTGAGATTAACGGGACACTGGTTGCGACGATAAATACGGGAGAAGTCTTCGAGACCAATCTAACGGGGTACAATTCTCTTGTTACAAGCAAGGCAACCCTGCTGGCACAATTTGCCAAAGGAAGCTTCTGCAGCGGGAACATAATCGGAGATCCGTTCATGATGCAAATTCCCCCACGGGAACAATTTCTTACCAACTATACCGTGAGTACTGTCGCCGGATTTACAGAGCACTGGATAAACATCGTGGCACCAGATTACGCGCTGGGAACCATCCTGCAGGATGGAATATTGATTCCCACAGGTGCATTTACACAAATCGGCACCACGAACTTCTATGGGGCACAGCGGTCCGTTACGGAAGGCTCACATACCTTTGAAAGCACGTTCCCATTTGGCGTGTTCTCGTATGGCTGGGCATTTGTCGATTCGTATGGCTATGCAGGTGGCGGGTCCCTTTCACCGGTTGGCACGGTCGACTCTGTATCAATTTCACCCGACACACTCTATGGTGAACTTAACGTGACCAGTATCTGCGTAACAGCGCATGTTCTGAACACTCTTGGTGATCCGGTGGAAGGCGTGTTGGTTACATTCAACGTCAGCGGAATCGCTACCATTACTGGCAATGCCTATACCAATAGCTTCGGGGATGCGCAATATTGTTACACCCAAACTGGAGTCATCCCCGGAATCGATCACATCTATGCTGAGATTTTCGGATTCCTGTCAGATACTGCCACTGTTTTCTGGAGTTATTTACCTCCTTGTGTCAACCCTTCGACAGGAGGCAGCGTCGGAGATAACCAGTCGGGATGCGGTAGTTATGCGCCAGCTGCATTGACGAGTACAGAGTTGCCTGCTGGCTACTCCGGAACTCTGGAATACAAATGGCAGGTATCGACAACCGGCAGTTCCGCCGGCTTCTCTGACATCCCTTCAAGCAATCTGACCTCTTTTGATCCCGGACCAATCACCCAAACATCCTGGTATAAACGATTGGCCCGTGTGGATTGTATGCCCGACTGGAGTGGTAACGCCGAATCGAATGTTGTTGAACTGACCGTTATCCCTCCCGTGCCGGTCTCCATTGCCATTTCAGCTTCTGCAAACGACATCTGTGATGGTGTTTCTGCGACATATACGGGAACCGCAGTAAACGGCGGGTCAGCACCTGCTTACCAATGGCAAGTCAATGGAACGGATGTTGGAACAAATAACCCCGTATACACCTATCTGCCAATGAACAACGACGTTGTAACATGCACACTTACATCGTCTGAAAGCTGTACGTCCGGAAATACAGCCACAAGCAATCCGGTTTCAATGGTTGTGAAACCACTTCCCGATGTCACTTTTTCTCCCTGTTTTGATACTATCACAACCACAGATGCCAGGCCACTCAGTTTGAAAGGCGGCATTCCACTGGGGGGAATATATAGTGGGACAGGTGTAACCGCTTCGACATTTTATCCTGCAATCGCCGGACCAGGAATCCATCAGATTACGTATACGTATTTAAATTTTTCTTCGTGCTCCGCGATAAAGACCCGCACGATCCAGGTTTCACCCACCTCCGTCATAGCTTGTGGCTTATGGCTCACAGACATCCGTGACAATCAGGTCTATCCCACTGTTCAGATTGGTTCCCAGTGCTGGATGGCCGCAAACCTCAATTATGGCAATGAAATCAGTTATACGAATCCCCAAAGGGACAATTGTATACCTGAAAAATACATTCTTTCTTCGTCCCTTGGCTCCACCCCCTCCTTTTATCAGTGGGATGAGCTTATGAATTACTCTGACGTGGAAGAGATGCAAGGGCTTTGTCCTCCCGGCTGGCATGTGCCTTCCGAAACCGACTGGAATCAGTTGTTTGCAGTTTATCTGGGGAACGGGTTTGCGGGAAGTCCCCTCCTCTATTCCGGCTATTCGGGCTTTAACGCGTTGCTCTCCGGTGCAGGAATTTTTAACACAGCCTGGTTCTTTCCAGACTTCGCCACCCTCTTCTGGTCATCAACCTCTCACGGACAATGGAAAGCATGGGCACATGGGATGAATGCATACAACTATTCCGTGTCGTATTACCCAAGCTTCCGGGCGAATGCATTCAACGTCAGGTGTTTGATGGATTAATAAAGAGCGGAAAATGGGATTCGAACCCACGACCCTCAGCTTGGGAAGCTGATGCTCTACCAACTGAGCTACTTCCGCGTTGATTGCAAAAATACATAAAATCCGTTGCGATATTCTACCTTTGCAGCAAAATTTTATAATGCCACTTCCTAATCTTGTCATTATTTCAACTTTCACCCTGCTTGGCATTGCGATGATGATCAATGGGGCACGTTATCGTGGTAAAGGCATCCGCTTCTGGGGGAAACCCACCATCGAAAACCGCTATTTTCTTTCAGGAAAGATCTGCCTGTTCCTCTCCTGGACGTTGTTGATGATAAAAGCGATCCTGCCTGAGTGGAAATGGAATCAGGTATCGGAAAGTATGGCATGGTTTGCCGCCCTGATAAACCTCATCGGAACGCTAATGATGCTGATTGCATTCTATAACCTGGGTGATGCCCTTCGGGTAGGATTGCCTGAAAAGGAGACCAACCTGCGCACAACAGGAATTTATAGCCTCAGCAGAAATCCGATCTATCTTGGGGTCTTCCTGATCGGTATCGCATCCTGTCTCTTCTTCCCAAATCCGGTCAACATCGCACTGGCACTATATGGCATGATGATGCATAATAAAATTATCCTTGGTGAGGAAAAATTCCTTGCCGGAAGGTTCGGGAAAGAGTGGATGGACTACACGAAGAAAGTAAGACGCTATCTGTAAGAAATTTAAAAATGAACCACCATTGACACATAAGATACTGTATACCTATTGTATACTGGTGTGCCTAATGTGAAAGATCCCCGAGAATAAACGTGGTTCCCTGGTTACCTTAATAAGTTCAGAAAAACCTTAAATTTGATTTCCTGTTTATTTATTCTAATTTTACTAATTAAATTCACGATATCTCCATGATTGACCTGTCAGACAAAACAATTCTGCTTATTGACGATGACAAGGATTTCTGCTTCCTCATCAAGATGATGCTCAAAAAAACCAATGCAAAACTTCTGTTTGTATACAATGGCGAAGAGGCCATTCAATTCATGAATCAGCATGGCGGAGAAGGGATAGACCTGATTTTGCTTGATATCCAGATGCCTTTGATCAGCGGATATACCGTAATTGAATTGTTTTCCAAGAGATATCCTGATATCCCAATTATGGCTGTTACAGCCTTTGGCATGACTGGTGAACGTGAAAAATGCCTTGAATCAGGGTTCGACGAATATCTCTCAAAACCTTTTGACGAGCAAGATCTTATTTCCCAAATCAATCATTTACTTAATCCCTGAGTATGAAAGAGAATGACTTGACGAATATCCAGGAGGAGTTAACTGAAGTCAGGCGCATGTTGCGAACCCTGATCAGCAACCTGAACGGAATGGTCTATAAATGTCGTAATGACCGCAACTGGACGATGGAATATATTAGTGATGGTTGCTTCGAAATCACCGGTTATCATCCCGATGAATTGATCGGCAACAAAAAACTCTCCTACAATGATCTTATTCATGAGGATGACAGGGAAAGAGTATGGACTGAAATACAGGAGAGTATCAATAGCGAACGTCCATTCTCACTGAGTTATCGGATAATTGCAGCTGACAAGAAAATCAAATGGGTTAAAGAACAGGGAGTTGGAGTACGAAACAAGAAAAATAATTCCATCAATCTTGAAGGATTCATTTCCGACAAGACGTACGAGCAACGCGACCAACTGGTGAGGGAGGTCATTTTTGAAATATCCAAGTCCAGTTACAAAACTGAATCCCTCGACGAACTGCTCTCTATCTCACACCTTCAACTCAGCAAGATAATTGACACGACCAATTTCTTTGTAGCCTTGTATAACAAAGAGACCGACTCCATAACCCTCCCCTACCATGTAGACTTTAAAGATAAATTTGCTTCTTTCCCTGCCGGTAAAACGATGACAGGCCATGTGATCCGTACAAAAATGCCTCTGCTCGCTGACGAAAAAGATATTTCAAAGCTTGTAGAAGATGGAATTATCGATTTGGTTGGCACGCCTTCCAAGGTTTGGCTGGGAGTTCCCCTCATTGTTGACCACGATGTGATCGGAGCAATCGTAGTTCAAAGCTATACCGATCCAATGTGTTTTAATGAAAATGATCTTTCCCTGATGACATTTGTTGCCGATCAGGTTGCTGGCCTGATCATGCGAAAGAATACCGAAGATCAACTGCGAAAAGAGCAGGCCTACATGTATCAGTTGTTTCAAAGTTCTTCAGAGGCGATCCTGATGATTGATAACAATGGGGTTGTCAAATCTATCAATAAGGAATTTACCAGGCTTTTTGGATATGATGAGTCCGGAATTCTGGGAAAGAATATTGATGAGATGATCGTTCCCAGATACCTCAGCGATGAAGGAGTGCATAATACCAACCGCGCGCTCACCAATGAAAGGGTTGAGATGGAGTCGGTCCGACAACATAAAAATGGCATGCTGATCGATGTCTCAATTCTTGTGACTCCGATCTTTATTGAAAGCACTATTGTTGGAGCCTATGGAATTTACAGGGACATCACAGACCGCAAGCGCATTGAGAAGAGTCTGATCATCGCCAAAGAGAAAGCAGAAGAGTCGGACCGGCTGAAATCGGCTTTTCTTTCCAATATGTCACACGAAATACGAACACCGATGAATGCTATCCTGGGATTCTCAGGATTGTTGTCTGATCCGGGAGCCACCGAAGAAGAGAAAACGGAATATATCGATATCATTAAGGAACGTGGGAATGACCTGATGAGAATCATTAGTGACATTATTGATGTTGCTAAAATAGAATCCGGTCAGTTGAAGATTAACATCAAGGATTGTAAAGTAAACCGTCTCCTGGAAGATATCTCTACGATATTCAAACAAATCAAGCAAAAACAGGAAAAACATCATGTTGAATTCGTCACTTCGTTTGAGGTTTCTGATCCTGAATTTACGATCCTTACAGATCCTCAGCGATTGCGGCAGGTTATCACCAACCTAGTTGAGAATGCCTTGAAATTTACCGAAAAAGGGGTTATTGAGTTTGGATACACTATCAAGGAAGATTTTGGCATTGGAAAATCCATCCAGTTTTTCATCCAGGACTCTGGGATTGGGATACCCGCAGAGATGCATAAGGTAATTTTTGAACGGTTCAGGCAAGTAGATGACTCCCATACCCGAACATATGGAGGGACAGGATTGGGCTTGACAATTTGTAAGAATCTGACACACCTAATGGGAGGAGAACTTTCCTTACAATCGGAAGTTGGAAAAGGCACCAGGTTTACCATCACCCTGCCGATGTGGACAATCAGCGCCCAAAAAGAAGAACCAGTCGATAACAAGCCGAGAACAAACGTAATGGACTGGAAAGATAAAGTCATACTGATTGCCGAGGATGAAGAATCCAATTATTCATTTCTCGAACATGTTTTAAAACGCACAGGGGTAAAACTTATCTGGGCTCAAAACGGGAAAGAAGCCGTGAATATCGCTCAAACTGAAAAGGTTGACCTGGTTTTAATGGATATCCGCATGCCAGGTATGGACGGCTATGAGGCGACTGAGATCATCAAGAAGGAGAATAAATCCCTTCCAATTATTGCACAGACTGCCTATGCCCTGAAAGGCGAAAAAGAGATGAGCCTTGATTCAGGATGTGACGACTATATTTCGAAACCTATTGACATCACTGAACTTATGGGCATGTTATCAAAGCACATGAGATGACCCCTAACTCCGCTTTCCGTGATCCAAAGTACCTGGTTCTGATTATATATATCGGGATTTCTGCCCTCATTGCCTTGGGTGGATATTTTTATTACAATTACCGGAAAGAGGCTCGAATGGAGGAGAAGTTCAACGACCTGAAAGCGATCGCTGATCTGAAGGAGGCAAATATTTTGAATTGGAAGACAGAAAGGCTCTCTGATGCAAAAACGATTATGAACAATCCGTTTATAAGAAAGAATTTTTATAAAATCTTTTTTCATTCTTCCACCGAATTTATTCCTGTATTTTCCCGGTTCATTCAATCAGCAAAGGAGGATTTTAACTATGAAGATATCTTTGTCTTCTCTAATGAGGGAGAGTTAATTTCTACAACCAACCGCAAAAATACCTTGTCTGATGAGCTGATTAAACGCTATCTGGATATCAGCAAGAGTTCAACAGAAATCTATTTTGGTGGGTTCAACCTAAACCAGGATACGATCCCTTTACTGGATATTCTCTCCCCGGTAACTGTCGAAGGAACCTTTGGAGGTTTTGCCTTGCTTCAAGTCGATCCTAACAAATATCTCTATCCGTTGATTGAATTTTGGCCAACCCCCAGTGAGTCTTCCGAAACACTGTTATTCTCATCGGACGGGGATCAGATTACATTTCTTAATAAACCCAGGTATCAGGAAGGCTCAACATTCCTTTTAAAAATACCACTTTCACAGAAAAAAGTTGCAGCTGTTATGGCTGTTGAGGGAATCCTTGGCTTTGTTGAGGCGGAAGATTACCGCGGCCAAGCCATTATCGCTTACCTGAAGAAGATTCCGAGTACGGATTGGTTTATGGTCGCAAAAACAGACCAGGATGAACTGTTTCAACCTATGAAACAGGAAGCGATTATCATCTCCGTCATCATCATCTTTCTGTTAATTTTTATTGGGTTTATTTCCTATTTAATTCTCAGAAATCACATGAATTCCTTTTTCATCAAACATGTCAATGATGAACTGGGACTGAGGTCGGCTGAAGATGTCTCTCACAGGAAAAGTTATGAATTGCAAATCCGGAAACTGAACAGGTTGTACTCCACTCTTATCAGCATAAACCAAATGATCGTAAGGGCAACGGACAGGGAGGGAATGCTCCGGGATTTGTGCGATATCCTGGTTGAAAAAGGAGGTTACCGGATGGTCTCCGTCGGGGAGTTTCCGTCTGCAAAGATGAAACTGGTTGCAAGTGCGGGTCATCTGGATGGGTTTTATGACCAAATTCCGATCACTTTCGATGATAATCCTTCCGGATGTGGCCCAACAGGGAATGCTTTTAAAGGCCGTAAACTAATTGTTTGCCAGGATATTGACACAGATCCCATGATGAGGCTATGGAGGAGTGAAGCACTGGAAAGAGGCTACTTGTCTTTGGCTGCATTTCCAATTATTTCACATGAAGAAGCGATTGGGGTACTTAACATCTACTCCTCTTCTGTTGAGTGGTTTGACCATGAGGAGATCCTTTTGTTGGAGCATCTTGTAAATGATATCGGATATGCGTTGGGATTTTTCTTTATAGATGAGGAGAGGAAAAAGATCCGTGAAGAGTTAATCGCCACCGAAGAAAAGTTTCAGCAGGTTTTTAAATCGATGAATGATGGTGTTGCAATTCATGAGCTTGTATTTAATCCGGAGAAAATTCCGATAGATTACCGGATTCTGGATGTGAATCCAATGTTTGAAACGATCACCTCTCTCCCTGCCAACCAGGTTGTTGGGGCCCTTGCCACCGAGTTGTACCAGGTTGTTCCGCCTCCTTACTTTGACACCTATACCGAAGTTGCCCTAACGGGTAAACCTACTGTTTTTGATGTCTACTTTGCTCCCATGGAGAAACATTTCAGGATATCTGCTTTTTCCCAGAAAGAAAATGGGTTCACTACTGTTTTCCAAAATATAACCGAGCAGGTGGAAGCGAGGTATTACTTAGAAACGATGAATATTGAGCTGGAAAAACGGGTGGCCCAGCGGACAATGTTGCTTGAAAACGCAAACAGCGAGTTGGAATCCTTTGCCTATTCGGTCTCGCATGACCTGAAAACGCCTCTACGGTCAATCAGCGGCTTTGCAAGCATTCTTGAATCCAGGTATCTCTCTAAGCTGGATGAAACAGGAAAACATTACCTTCAGAACATCATCCAGGCTGGGAAAAACATGGATCGGCTCATTGAGGACCTTCTTCGGTACTCAAGGCTTGGACAAACAAAGCCTGAGTTCACATCCGTCAATATCAAATCCCTTATTGAATCGTGTATTGCGGATTTAAAGACAGTAATTGAAACTTCAGATGCTGCGATAGCCCTTCCCTCAGAGAACTTGTTTGTTCATGGAAACTCGTTGATACTAAATCAGATATTCTCGAACCTGATTCTAAATGGGTTAACATATCAGCCTGATGGACAGAAGCCTGTAATCGAAATCTCATTGGTGGAGGAGGATCAGAACGTTGTTGTTTCAGTTAAAGATAATGGCATTGGGATTGCAGAGAAATTTTACGATAAAGTTTTTCAGATATTTCAACGTCTTCACAGGGAAGATCAGTATCAGGGAACAGGGATCGGATTAGCGATAGTAAAAAAAGCAATAGAGATACACGAAGGCGAAGTTTGGATCGCCGAATCTGAATTGGGGTCGGGCTCCACATTTTGCGTCAAACTTTTAAAATCAAATAAACCATGACAAAACCTGCGACAATTTTATTGGTTGAAGATCAACGGATGGATATTGAGCTTACCCTGGATGCTTTCAGGGAAGCGAGGTTGGCTAATAATATCCGTGTTACGACCACCGGAGAAGAGGCGCTCGATTACATGTTGGGAAATGGTGAGTTTTCTGACCGCAAAACACATCCACTGCCCGATCTTATCCTTCTCGATTTGAAGATGCCTGGCATTGATGGTTTCGAGGTACTCAAAAAGCTCAAGCAGGCAGATAAACTAAAACGGATTCCAGTCATAATCCTTACGTCATCAAAAGAGGAGGGCGATCGAGCCATTTCTTACGACCTTGGTGCAAACAGTTATCTTGTAAAACCAGTCTCTTTTCAAGGATTCCTGCATACCGTAAAGGAGATTGGGGAGTATTGGCTTGTACTGAATGTGAAGCCACCCATTGAGACGTGAGACGTGAGACGTGAGATATAAGACGTAATGCGAGCATCTGCGCCTTGGCGTTGGCGTATCAATGAGATTTGAACCGTGAATTAGTGGTAGAATGAAAAAACGGCTTCTAAGTTTTAAATATGCCTTCCAGGGGCTGTTTCAACTGTTTAAGGGACAGCCTAATGCATGGATCCACCTGGTTTCCGCAATAACCGTTATCCTTGCGGCCATCTGGTTTCAACTCTCCATCATCGAATGGATGTTCATCATCCTTGCAATTGGATTTGTATTCAGTGCAGAACTTTTTAACACAGCGATCGAGAAACTCGTTGATAAGGTTTCTCCTGAAAAGAATCCTCTTGCAGGGAGGATTAAAGACCTTGCAGCCGGAGCGGTTCTGGTCGCAGCCATTACTGCTGCTGCTATTGGATTGGTGATTTTTCTACCAAAAATGTTCTAGATGATACTTATTGCTGATTCAGGATCAACGAAAACCTTTTGGGCGCTCTTACAAGATGGCAATCAAAAGAAAACCATTCAAACCCAGGGAATGAACCCTTACTTCACATCTCCGGAAATGATGCGGGAAATCATTCAGGATGAGCTGATTTTGCACCTTACAGGAGACGAAGTTACGCACCTCTGTTTTTATGGAGCCGGTTGCTCAACACCGAAAAACAACGAACTGATCCGAACCCAACTGCAACGCTACTTCCGGGAGGCGCAAATCCAGGTTTTTCATGATATCCTTGGAGCTGCACGAGCCCTGTTCGGTAGGGACAGGGGAATTGCCTGTATTCTTGGGACCGGTTGCAATTCGTGTTTCTATGATGGGAATGATGTCTTTGCCGGAATCCCTTCCCTTGGGTACCTTTTTGGCGATGAGGGGGCTGGGTCCAATCTCGGAAAAAAATTAATCGGCAGATACCTGAAAGAAGAGTTACCGGAACCATTGAAAGCCGCATTTGATGACAGGTACAATTTTTCGCTGGAAGATATTCTGAACGCTTTGTATAACAAACCCTTTCCAAACAGATTCCTTGCTTCTTTCAGTCTCTTTCTGAAAGATCACCTGGAGAACCCATATGTGCATGATCTGATATACTCATCATTTATTGAATTCATCGAAGCCCATATCATCAAGTATGATCGTTATACCGCATACTCCGTAGGGTTTATCGGCTCAATCGCATCTCAATACAGAGAAATTCTTCACAAAGCGGCACAATCGAAAGGGATAATTGTGTCAAAGATCCTGCAGGAGCCAATGGAGGGGCTTGTAGAGTACCATGCAGTTTGATGCTGGATACTGGATACGATACACTTCATGACTTCATCACCCCATCACCTCATCACTCTCAATATATTCCTGAATCGCCTGCACCTCAGTTGGATCAAACCAACGGATTTCCGGATCTTTCTTCAGCCAGGTTAATTGCCGTTTTGCATACCTCCGGGTGTTGGTTTTAATCTTCTCAATTGCCACATTGAGGGAGCTATTTCCTTCTATATATTTGAAAAGCTCCTTGTATCCCACGGTATTTAGGGCATTCAGACCCTTGAATGGATAAAGCGATGTTGCTTCTTCCAACAGTCCGCTCTCCATCATCAGATCGACCCGACGATTGATTTTTTCATAAAGAATCTCCCGATCCAGAGAAAGTCCGATTTTTATTGTCCTGAATGACCGTTCAACCGGCACACCTATCCGTAACGATGAATAGGGAAGACCGGTTGTAAGACATACCTCCAGTGCCCGCAACAACCGTTTAGGATTATCCCGATCAACCACATTGAAATACGCTGGATCAAGGCTTCTCAGCTCAATTCGCAGTGCATCAACACCACCGGTTTGCAATTTGTTTTTCAATTGTTGCCGTAATCCAGGATCAGGGTCAGGCAGATCATCAATACCGTGAGTAACGGCATGCATATAAAGGCCAGATCCACCAACCATAATGGCTGTGTTATTCGATAGAAACAGCTGATTGCACAACCTGATAACATCAGTTTCAAACCTGAAAGCATTGTATGACTCAGTGATGGAGAGAAACCCGATCATATGGTGAGGGATAGCCTCCAGCTCATGCAGGGAGGGTTTCGCTACACCAATGTTCAGCTCTTTGTAAAACTGACGTGAATCGCAGGAGATGATTTCTGTCGAATAATTTTTTGCCAACTGAATGGCCAGATGTGTTTTCCCAACAGCTGTTGGACCGGTAATTACGATCAATGAAGGCGATGCATCAGTCATCGTCAGCTTCGTCGCTAAACTTGGAGTACTTTATCTCTATGTTTTCTATATTGTCGTAATCTTCCAGGTGATCCATTCCATCACTGAAGTCCTCTTTATCATCTTCATCCACAGCATCTTCTTCATCCGTAAACAGATCGTCCGGATCATTGTGAATATCAGGAGCCTTTTTCCGCACTTTAGGGGCAGCTGCAACAGGCAAAACCTCTTTTTCATCGTTACCGAAAATAATATCAGCCAGATTATCCTCAATGGTAGCCAACTCCAGATCATCTTCAACAATTCCGTCAAGTTTTGTCAGCACCTCCAAATCGGGGATCAGGCTTTTCAAAAGATCAGGAACAATGGGCTTCACGATCTCTTCATGGGTCTCAGAAATGAGAGGAGCCGGCTTCTTTGGCAACTCGCCAACCCATTTTACACATTTCGGATAGAGTCCTTCATCGTCGGAATGGATGATTTTCATTAATTCAATAAAAAAAGCAAAGTATTCCCTGCCATGATATTCAAAGATCATTCTCTGGTGAGGGTCTTCGATGTAATCTTTCAGCTTGGAATCTTTCATCAGCTTTGGAACGATTGTGATCGTTACCATTTCATCCATCTCAGGATCATATTTCCGAACCTGTTTCTCATAACGGGTCAGACTGATCTCCCTATCCTTCTTGTACTTCTTGTCTGTCAGGTAAAACGATGCCCGCTCCGCCGGGATCATCTCAGCCGATTCCAGGATTGCATGGTAAAAATCAATGAATTTTTGTCCTGGCTGTATGCAAATCTCCCTGAGGAACTCCTCATGCTCTTCTGATATGACTTTAAAGCGATAAATTAACATTCCTTATCCCTCCATTTATTGTTCAAATATACTATTATTCTGGTACACGATTTAAACCGAGATTTTTACCCTGCCTGATCATAAAATCACGGGCAGCCTCAAACTCATTGGGAATTTCTCCCTCCAGGATTGCTTCCCTTATGGCATCCTTAATGAGTCCAACTTCTCTTGAAGGTGGGATTCCAAATGTTTGCATTATCAGATCCCCACTCACGGGAGGCTGCCAGTTCCGAAGGCGATCCTTCTCTTCAATTTCCTTCAGTTTCTCCCTTACAACAATGAAATTTTTAAGATATTTTCTGACTTTCTGCGGATTTTTGGATGTGATATCAGCTTCGCACAAACACATCAGGTCATCCACATCATCACCCGCATCAAAGAGAAGCCGCCTGACTGCCGAATCGGTCACAACATCTTCGGCCAGGGCAATAGGCCTGAGGTGGAGGAGTACCATCTTTTCCACGTACTTCATCTTTTCATTCATTGGCAGCCTGAGTTTTCGGAAGATACGGGGAAGCATCTTCGCTCCTCTGAAATCATGTGCATGAAAGGTCCATCCCGTTCCAGGGACAAATTTCTTGGTCAGAGGCTTTGCGATATCGTGAAGGATTGCTGCCCATCTGAGCCACAGATCATCTGATACGCTGGCAACATTGTCGAGAACAGCCAGGGTGTGAAAGAAGTTATCCTTATGGCCTTTCCCATCTACAATCTCTGAACCCTTGAGATCCACCATTTCGGGAAAAATGAGCTGAAGGATCCCTGTCTCTTCCAATAAAATAAATCCCCGCGAAGGTTTTGGAGCGGAGACTATCATGTTGAGTTCATCGGTGATCCTCTCCGGTGAGACAATTTCCAACCTTGATGCATTTTTCGATATTGCCTGGTAACACACGGGGTCAATGGAAAAATCAAGTTGGGTGGCGAGCCGGATGGCTCGCATCATCCGTAACGGATCATCAGAGAAGGTAATATCCGGGTCAAGCGGGGTGCGGATCAATTTTCGTTCCAGGTCTTCAACCCCATGAAACGGATCAATCAGGGTGCCAAACGTATCAGGACGCAGATCCAGTGCCATGGCGTTGATCGTGAAATCCCTTCGATTCTGATCATCTTCCAGCGTTCCATCTTCGACAACCGGCTTCCGGGAAGTACTGCGATAGGATTCCTTCCGTGCTCCTACGAATTCAACCTTCCATCATTTATAGGAGATCATTGCTGTTCCGAAATTCTTAAAAAACTTGACCGGGATGTCGCCATCGAGACGGGCCGCAACAGCATGGGTAAAATCGATTCCACTTCCAAGCACCACAATATCAATGTCCTGCTTATGATCCCGCTTTAAAAGGAGATCTCTTACAAAACCACCAATGACAAATGCAGGTTGTCCAAGCGCTTCAGAAACACTTGAAATCACCTCAAAAACCGGATTGTTCAGATATGTTGTCATTCCTGGCAAAGATACAAAATCCGATTTTGATGAAATCCTTTTGCAGTAAATTCTACACATTGTATCTTTGCTTCCCCAAATTGTTAATTCATTCACATAAAACTGTGTTGTATGTCTAAAAGAACCATTGTTGCAATGCCTGGAGACGGCATTGGGAAAGTTGTCCTCGATGAAGCGATCCGCGTCCTCGATGCTGCCGGTTTTGATGCCGAGTATGTTCATGGAGATATTGGCTGGGAATTCTGGTGCACTGAAGGAAATCCGCTTCCCAACCGAACCCTTAGGCTGCTTGAAGAGCATAAAATAGGCCTTTTTGGTGCCATCACGTCCAAACCCAAAGACAAAGCCGCTTCAGAACTCGCACCTGAACTTCGAGACAAAGGATATGTTTATTACAGCCCAATCGTAAGTATGCGTCAACAATATGATCTGGATATCTGTATGCGTCCTTGCAAGACCTTCTCGGGGAACCCGTTAAACTTCATCCGTCGCGGTTTTGGGGATACCATTGAAGAGCCTGTGATTGATACCATGATCTTCCGTCAGAATACCGAAGGGTTGTATGGCGGCGTTGAATGGACAAACCCTTCCGACCAGGTATACGATGCATTGATGTCACATCCGAAATTCAAACAAAATTTCGCATGGTGCCCTCGCCCCGAACTGGCAGTTTCTACGAGAATCTTTACGAAAAAATATACTACGCGCATCGTTCGCGCTGCCTTTGAATATGCCAAAGCACGGGGATTTGATGCCATTACTGTATGCGAAAAACCAAATGTGATCCGTGAAACCTCGGGGATGATGCTGAAAATTGCACAAGACCTAGCAAAAACTGAATATCCAGGGATCTATGTCAACAATACAAACATTGATGCCCAAATGATGTGGCTCACGAAAAACCCTGAAACATACAACGTAATTGTTGCCGGAAACATGTTCGGAGATATCGTATCCGACGGGTTTGCAGGTCTGGTTGGTGGTTTGGGTTTTGCCTGCAGCGCCAATATCGGTCCCGAAATCGCAGTTTTTGAACCTACGCATGGATCTGCACCCAAATATGCCGAACTGAACCCTTCAATTGTAAATCCTATTGCCATGATCCTTTCTGCCTGCATGATGCTGGATCATATCGGTGAAACGGAAATTTCAAGCAAGATTCAAAAGGCCGTTGCCGAAGTCATTCAGGAGGGAAAAGTTAAAACCTACGATATGATGCAACTTCCGGGCAAACAGGATGTGATTGAAAAAGGTGCCGCCACAACCCAGCAGATGGCCGACGCTGTGATCGCAAAACTTACATGAAAGGATATTCAACCTCACTACTAAACTTTAATTCTTATGACAAACGAAGTTTTAACCCTCTGGCCTGAGCTTATGTGGATCGGCGATGAGGATCTGCGCGAGAAGACGGCAAAGACATGGGAACTGGCACTTCAGCATAGCGTGTTGACGCCAGCCGATCTCGACAGGATCCCGTTTACGTTACTCGCGGGCCCCAACATGAAGGTCTCCTTTATGGCCCACAAGCGATGTGTTGTTCATGTTGCCCGGGAGTCGGCCATCAAGATGATAGAGTTCTTTGGTGACGACATGCCTGTCGATATGGATGTTCTGATTGCTGGAGCTATCCTGGCCGACGTAGGAAAACTCCTTGAGTATGAACTGGATGATACAGGAAAGTCATACCAGGGAAAATACGGGAAATATTTAAGGCATCCCTTCTCCGGAGTTTCACTCGCTGAAAAATGTGATGTCCCTGCAGCTGTGTGCCACATCATTGCAACCCATGCCGGTGAAGGAAATATGGTGAAACGAACAGTGGAGGCGTATATCGTGCACCATGCTGATTTTATGACATTTGAACCGTTTAAGGAGAGATTGATATGACAATCATAGAAAAAATAATTGCTGCACATTCGAATCAGCAAACCGTGAAACCCGGCGATATCGTTGACGTATTAATAGATACCCGGGCGGCCAGGGATTTTGGTGGTGCCAATGTGGTTAAGAACCTACTCGACCATGGTCTGGATGTGGAGGACGTTTCCAAAACTATCTTCACATTTGACTGCAATCCCGGCGGATCTGATCAGAAATATGCTGCTAACCAGCAATTCTGCCGTCAGTATGCCCGCGAGAAAGGCATCAGGGTTTATGATGTCAATGCCGGAGTAGGAACCCATCTGGCTATCGACAGCGGATTGGCATGGCCTGGGAGCACCTTTGTGTCAACGGATTCGCATGCCAACATTATGGGTGCTATTGCCTCCTTCGGACAAGGGATGGGGGACCAGGATATTGCGGCATCATGGGCGAAAGGAAAGGTATGGTTCAAAGTTCCAGAATCGGTGCGCATTACCCTCATCGGCAATAGGCCGGTAAATGTAACAGCCAAGGATATCATCCTGAACCTGCTTGCCATCTTCGGAGCGAATAAATTGCTCAGCTATTCTGTTGAAATTTACGGCGAGGAGATGGAAAAACTTACGCTTGATGAACGGATTACGATCTCTTCGATGGGGACTGAGATGGGTGCAATCATCGTCCTGTTTCCTACTACGCCTGCCCTCCTGGCCGAGCTGAAAGCAAAAACCGGTAAACTTTTCGAGCCTGTTCATGCTGATCATGACGCAATCTATTCAAAACACTTCGACATTGATATCAGTAACTTCACCCCGATGGTGGCCAAACCAGGTCATCCGCATGATGATACATCCGTTGAATCGGTTAAGGGACAGAAAATTGACTCCGGTTTTATTGGAAGCTGCACCAACGGCCGTATCGAAGACCTGAGGATAGCGGCAGGAATCCTGAAGAACAGGAGAGTTGCTCCCGGAGTTGTACTGAAAATTGTTCCTGCTACCGACGCCATCTGGAACCAGGCACTTGAAGAGAATCTGATCCGGGTTTTCAAAGATGCCGGAGCGATGGTCTCCAACGCCGGTTGTGCCGGCTGTGCGGCAGGACAGGTTGGACAAAACGGTCCTGGTGAAGTTACCATCTCAACGGGAAACCGGAATTTCGAAGGGAAGCAGGGGAAAGGGTTTGTCTACCTGGCTTCACCCGATGTGGTAGCTGCATCCGCTGTAGCCGGCTATATAACAACCCCCGACAGCATACCCGATATACCTGCTGTTTTCAGTTCGGCAGTTCACAGTTCGCTATTCGCTGAGAAAGGGTCTGAAGTGCGAAAAACGAAAAGCCAGAAGCCAGAAGCCAAAAGCGAGAAGCGAGAAGCGAACCGAAGCGAAGCGGAGCTCGGCGGCGCAAAAAGCGAAACCTGTCATTGCGAGGAACGTAGTGACGCGGCAAAGCCGATAATCGTCGAGGGTCGGGTCTGGATTATCAGGCAGGATGACATCGATACCGACATGATCTTTCATAACCGGTATCTCACAATTACCGACATCAAAGAGATGGGGCAGTATGCTTTTGATAACCTCAAAGGGTATGAAGATTTTGCCAAAAAAGCCAAACAGGGTGATATCGTAATTACTCAGAAAAATTTTGGCGCCGGTAGCTCAAGGCAGCAAGCCGTTGACTGCTTCCTTTCACTTGGGATCTCCTGTATCCTGGCAGAATCCTACGGGGCAATCTATGAAAGAAACGCCATCAATGCGGCTCTGCCAATCCTTACATATGATCCGGAAATACTTGGTAAAATTGGACTTCAACACGGAGACACGTTACGGGTTAACTTCGATTCGGGAGAGATTGTGAACCTCCGGAACAACCAAACCAGCATCATTAATAAATTCTATGATGCCCAAAAGGCGATATATCTCAACGGGGGGCTGCTATAGAAAATAGTGAGCTGCTGTCTGTTGGTTAGACATGGACAACGTCTCACGTCTCACGTCTTACTATGCTTCCACCGCCGGTGGCTCCATAACCAGAATTCTGGTTTTGCACGGATCTGTTTTTCAAGACGTTGCATAAATTTTAGCGTAATTTCTCCAGGCTCTGTTTTAGCGGAATTCTCAACCAGGAGTTCAATGGTTGCTGTGTAATGACCCCGCTTCACCTTCTGTACATCAGCAAAAAAAACCGGAAAATTATTCTGAATGGCATGTTTCTCGGTGCCGTGAAGAACTGCTGTGTCATGATTTAAAAAGGGAACCCAGAATGCCCGCTTCAGGTTCATCGGACTCTGGTCGGCCACCATGATGAAAATCGAAGGTGTCTTTTTCATCCGGCGGAAGGTTTGGCTTGTGTGTGAGACCGATTCCAGAATCATCCCCTCTTTGGCTCGTGTTTTTTGAATATAGTTATCGATGTAAATGTTTGATAGCGGTTTGTAAAAAGCAATGGGTTTGTGCTTAAAGAAGATCCCTGCGGCCAGACTGCCCCATTCCCAATTATTGTAGTGCCCCAGTACAGCAATAACACTCTGTTTCTTCTTGAAATAGGGTTCAAGGATCTCCGGATTCAGCAATGTGTAGCGTTTGAGGATATCATTTTTCCGTAACGAAAAGGCTTTAACCCCTTCAACAGAGATGTCGCAAAGGTGCTTATAAAAAGCCCGGGAGATCTGCCTGATCTCCTCTTCCGATTTTTCGGGGAAAGACTCACGGAGATTTGCCAGGATAACATGTTTTCTGTATTTAAAAACATGGATTAAAAACAGGTATAACATGTCGGAAACCCTGTAGAGGAACCAGAACGAAGTATTTCTGAAAAGAAGGAGGAAATATAGAAAAAGGTAATAGTAAAATCGGTTCATTGCCGCTCAATGGGGATACAAAAGTAAGCAAACTGTGGAAAAACAGTAATTTTGCAAAAAAATTACTCCAGATGCTCATCATCCGTCGCAATACTACTGATCCTTTCTTTAACCTCGCTGCCGAAGAGTATATGTTGAAATCCTTCGATGAGGATACTTTCGCTTTATGGCGCAACGACAAGTCCATCATTGTCGGGAAACACCAGAATACCCTGGCAGAGATCAACCTGGAATTTGTCAGCCGGAACGACATTAAGGTCGTCAGGAGACTATCGGGAGGTGGCGCAGTTTTTCATGATCTGGGTAACCTCAATTTTACCTTTACTCAAACATCCCGGGACGAAAACCTGATCAATTTCAAGAAATACACTCAACCTATTCTGGATGTATTGCAACAGATGGGAGTAAATGCCATTTTTGAAGGACGTAACGACCTGACCATCGATGGCAGAAAATTTTCAGGAAATGCCATGCATATCTGGAAGAATAAGGTGCTGCATCATGGAACGCTGCTTTTCTCGGCGGAGATCCCCGATCTCTCTGCAGCCCTGAATGCTGATCCTTCAAAATTTGCAGATAAAGCCATAAAATCAGTCCGTAGCAGGGTTACGAATATCCGCGAACATTTGAAAGAGTCGATTGATTTGATGCAGTTTGCCGATCGGATTGAGAAGTATATTGTGGAACAGAATCCGGATGCCACATTGTATGAACTTAGTGTGAAAGACATGGAGGGGATTCAGAAACTCCGTGATTCCAAATACGCCACCTGGGAATGGAATTTCGGATACTCTCCCAAATACAACTACAGGAAAGTAATACGGACCAGTGGAAGTGGCACGATCGAGATCAACCTCGATGTCCATGACGGGGTAATTCAGCGGGTTAAGTTTTTTGGAGACTACTTCGGTATCCTTGATTCGGAAGAGATTGAGAAGTCGCTCGTTGGAACTGATCATCGTCTTGAATCTGTCACGAAAGTTATTCAATCGTTTGACCTGCCAAAATATTTTGCAAATTTGAGTCCGGAAGAGTTTATCCCTGCATTTTTCTAAGAGATGCAACGAATCGGTTATCCTGACTTATCAACCATGAAAGGGCTCTATAAATGACTAATGAAGGACTGATATTCAATAGGTTATGGGATATTTACAGTACCCAAAACCCCATGACCATGCAGGTCTACAACCTTTTTACGGATGAAGGCGAACGGGTGATAAACGATCACATCGCATTCCGTACGTTTCAGCATCCGCTGATTGGGATTGATGCGCTTGCCAAACCTTTCCTGGAAGCTGGTTATGGATACGCTGACGAATATCAATTTCAGGAGAAGAAATTGCTGGCAAAACATTATGAACACAAATCCAATCCGGAAGCACCAAGGGTTTTCATCAGCGAATTACTCGTCAATGAATTCAGTCCGTATCTCCAGGAGGTTGTAAAGAACTGGATAGCAGCAATTCCTGAAGCCATTGTGGGATCAGACCGGATTCTCTATTCAGGAAATCTATCCGGAGTTCCTTCCTTTGAAACCTATAAAAGGCTGCGGGCTGAATCTGAATATGCCGCATGGCTTTACGTCAACGGCTTCAGGGCAAACCATTTCACCGTGAGTGTTAACCATTTAAAGATCTATGACACACTCTATAAAGTCAACGATTTTTTAAAGAAAAATGGCTTTTTACTCAACGATGCCGGAGGAGAAATTCAGGGGACGCCGGAACAGCTTCTTGAACAGTCGAGCATCAAGGCAGGGATGGTGAGATTTTACTTTGAAGAGGGTTATTTCGAGATACCGGGGTGTTATTATGAGTTTGCCATGCGCTATCCGGATCAAGGGGGAAAGATTTACAGTGGGTTTATCTCAAAGTCGGCTGATAAAATATTTGAATCCACAAACTTTTATAAGAAATAACCCTATGAGACCTGGGCTCTTGATATTCCTCCTAGTTATCGTTCTAACCGGATGCGGCTCCTCCCCTTCGCATGTATCGCATCAGAACTCCGGAGTTCTTCCCGGCAAGGTCTATGAGGAAGTCACATGCAGTGAGTATCCTGCTCACTCGTATGCTATTTATCTCCATTCAACGTATATCCCCGGCGACTCTTTACCTCTGTTTCTGGCTTTTGACCCAGCCGGGTCGGGAGCAACGCCAGTCAACCACTATAAAGATGTTGCGGAGAAATATCACTTTATCCTTATTGGTTCCAACAATTCACAGAATGGGCAGGGAGCCGATGAAACCCAACAGGTCCTTGCTATTCTGCTTTCAGATCTGGGAGAACGCTACTCCATTAACCCTGACCGAATCTATTGCACAGGATTTTCAGGAGGTTCCAGGGTATCTGCAATGATTGCATTCTACGGGGGAGGCATCAAAGGAGTTATCGGCTGCGGCGCGGGATTGCCTGCCACTTCGACCCCTCTTCGATTTCCGACAGACTATTATGGAATTGTGGGCGACCAGGACTTCAACTACCTGGAGATGGTTGGGCTTGCCACTGCGCTCGGGAATCAGAAATTGAGAAGTACACTGCATATCTTCCACGGCCCTCACGCCTGGCCGCCTGCTGAAGATTTTGAGGCGGCAGTTGGGTGGCACTGGTCCAACGCAATGAACGAAGGAATGATTTCTCCTGATCAAACGATTCTTTTGGCATCACAAAAGGATATTCAAGAAAATAATTCCATGCTTAAAGCGGTTGACCTCAACGCACTGGAAACAGAAAGGGACCTGCAACAGCATTACGCGGAGAGCATGCAAACAGAGAATCTTGCCTGGTGGCAAAATGCAGCCAGGAAACTGAAACATCCTTCCAATCCGGCCGACACACTGCTAAACAAAAGACTGATGAGTTATATGAGTATTATGGCCTACACATACTCGATTCAGGCGCTTGCGGGAAAGAGTAAGGGGGAACTTTCCCGCATGATTGGAATATACGAGATCGTCGACCCGGAAAATCGGTATATATCATACCTCAAAGAACAACTCAATACACTCCCCTGATGGAGAATTCTGAACTGGTCAAGGAACTTAATGCCTTCGGGAAGGAGATGAATGGAGAACTTCATACAGATCCTGCAACACGCATTCTGTATGCTACAGATGCTTCCGTTTACCGTGAGCTTCCACTCGCGGTAGCAAGACCCCGAAATAAAGAGGATATCAGAAAACTGATTCTCTTTGCGCGGAAGCACAACCTATCACTTATTCCCCGAGCCGCGGGGACATCCCTTGCCGGCCAGGTGGTGGGCCACGGAATTTTGGTGGATATCAGCCGTTACATGACCGGCATCCTGGAACTAAACACAGAAGAGCATTGGATCAGGGTGGAGCCTGGTGTGATCCTGGATGAGCTGAATTTGTACGTTGCTCCGCACGGACTCTTTTTTGGTCCCGAAACATCTACATCGAGCCGTTGCATGATCGGTGGCATGGTTGGCAATAACAGCTGCGGAGCCCATTCCATGATTTATGGCAGTACCCGGGATCACCTCATTTCGGTCAATGTATTGCTTAGCGACGGCAGCGAGGCAGAGTTCGGAGATTTGCCGGCATCTGAATTCATGGAGAAATGTAAGCTCCCTAGCCTGGAAGGCAATATTTATAATAGTCTTTACACGTTGCTTTCCAACACCCGAAATCAGGAGAACATCCGGAGGGAATATCCAGATCCTTCGATTCACCGGAGAAATACTGGCTATGCGATTGATCTTTTGCTTGAGACCGAACCGTTTGCCAGTCAGAAGTCAGCAGTTGGCAGTCAGCAGTCATCGCCTCATAACTCCATCACGCTATCACCTCATCACTCTCTCCCACCATTCAATCTGGCAAAACTCCTGGCAGGTTCAGAGGGAACGCTTGCATTTATCACAGAGATCAAGCTGAACCTGGTCCCTCTCCCGCCTAAAGAGAAAGCCTTGGTTTGTGTGCATCTCCATACGATCCAGGAAGCTCTTCATGCGAATCTGATTGCCCTGAAGTATATCCCCGGCTCGGTTGAACTGATGGATAAGGCGATTCTGGATTGTACAAAAGAAAATATTATTCAGCGTAAAAACCGGTTTTTCATTGAAGGGGATCCGGGAGCGATCCTGATTGTTGAGTTTGCCAGGGAATCGAGGGAAGAGATTCTTGATCTTGCCGCGCAGATGGAACTGGAGATGCTTGAATCAGGTTACGGATACGCTTTTCCTGTAATCTTTCAACCTGAGATGAAGCAGGTTTGGGCTCTCAGAAAAGCCGGCCTGGGTGTTCTCTCAAACTACCCCGGCGATCGAAAACCCGTTGCTGTAACAGAAGATACTGCTGTTAGTCCGGAAGTACTGCCCGGGTATATTGAAGAATTTTCCCAGTTAATGGAACAATACGGACTGAACTGCGTTTACCATGCACATGTGGGTTCAGGCGAGCTCCATCTTCGGCCAGTGCTGAACCTGAAGGAGGCAGACGATGTAGAGTTGTTTCATACGATAGCCCTGGAGACTGCCCGGTTGGTAAAAAAATACAACGGTTCGCTCAGCGGTGAACATGGTGACGGGCGACTGCGGGGAGAGTTTATCCCACTGATGATCGGCGAGGAGAATTACTCGTTAATCGTGGAGATCAAGAAGAAGTGGGATCCACTCAGCATTTTCAATCCAGGGAAGATTACGGATAGCCCGAAGATGAATACCAGTTTACGGTATCAGCCTGGGTTACCGCAAAAGGAGATTGAGACCATCTTTGATTTCTCAGAAAGTCACGGGATCCTGAGAGCTGCCGAACAGTGCAACGGCTCGGGCGATTGCCGGAATACCAAACTTACCGGAGCAGGCATGTGCCCCTCCTATATGGTCCTTAAGGAAGAGCATTCAACTACCCGGGCCAGGGCAAACCTGTTGCGGGAGTTCCTGACAAACTCCAGTAAAAAAAATCCGTTTGACCATCCCGAGATCTATGACATCATGGACCTCTGCCTCTCGTGCAAAGCATGCAAATCGGAATGCCCTTCCAATGTTGACATGACGCGGCTTAAGGCAGAATTTCTTCAGCACTGGTACGATGCGCGGGGATTACCTCTGAGATCCTGGATGATTGCCAATATCACAGCAATAAACAAACTGGGATCATTATTACCTTCGGGGTATAATTTCTTCCAGCAAAACAGAATTACATCGATCATGATTAAAACATTGCTGGGATTCTCAACACGTCGTTCCCTTCCTCTCCTGGCGAAAAGAACCTTCCGGAACTGGTTAAACAAGAACCTTCCGCTTCTTAACGGTTCGTTGGAGAGAAAAACTGGCAGCCTCTACCTTTTTGTCGATGAATTTACCAATTACAATGATGTAGAGGTAGGTATCGGCTTTGTTAATCTCTTGCATACACTTGATTATGAGATTCTTCTCATTAATCATCACGAAAGTGCCAGAACCTTTTTATCCAAAGGGCTGCTGTACAAAGCACAAAAGCTGGCACAAAAGAACGTAGAGATCTTCTCCTCCATTATTACTTCTGAGATTCCATTGGTAGGCATTGAACCCTCAGCAATTTTTTGCTTCAGGGATGAGTATCCCGACCTGGTTGGCCTGGGATTGAAGCCATCATCCCGTGAACTGGCCAAAAACTGCCTGCTTTTTGACGAGTTTCTGGAAAAGGAGATGAAAGCCGGACGAATTGTTTCCGAACAATTTACCTCAGAGGCCGCAACGATTAAACTCCACGGACACTGCCACCAAAAGGCCCTCACTTCGGTGAAGCCATCTGTTGCCATCCTCTCTCTGCCTGAGAATTACAGGGTAGAGGAGATTCCATCTGGCTGTTGTGGCATGGCCGGTTCATTTGGCTACGAGAAGGAACACTACGAATTGTCCATGAAAGTTGGAGAGCTGGTTTTATTCCCTGAAATCAGGAAATCAGATGAGGATATGATCATCGCTGCTCCCGGAACAAGTTGCCGGCATCAGATCATGGATGGGACAGGCCGAAAGGCGTTTCATCCTGTGGAGATCCTGTGGCAAGCTGTAAGACGTAAGACGTGAGATAAATTATTGCCTGCTGAATTCAGCTCAGATACTTTCCGATCAGGTTATGGAGTGATTCCTTTTTGATCGGTTTTGATAAGTAATCGATGCACCCTGCGCTCAGGGCTTTTTCACGCTCATCGGAGAGAGCATACGCTGTTTGGGCAATAATCGGAATTCCTCCCCTAACAGCGAGCATTTCACGGGTTACGTCATATCCATTCTTATCGGGTAATTTCACATCCATGAGAACCATATTGATCTCAGGGTGCTGAACAAACAGATCCATTGCATCTTGTGCTGTTTGGGCATGAAGGGTGGAAATATTGAGCCGGCGCAACACCACTTCGAGGTATTCGAAATTTGCTATTTCATCCTCAACAACAAGTACAGTCAGTCCTTCTGATAACCTTGTAACCGGTTCCGGCTGTTTGTCATAGCGGATATCCCTGCCAACAGGTTTGTACGGTATCGTGAAATAAAAGATAGTTCCCACCCCGGGAGTAGATTCAAACCATATTTTTCCACCAAGACTTTCCACATATGATTTCGAAATTGAAAGGCCTAATCCAGTCCCTCCGTATTGTTGGGAAATGGAGAGTTCTGCCTGCCGGAAACGATCAAAAATTATCTCCTTCTGTTCAGGTGAAATTCCGATACCGGAATCCCTGACCCAAAACCGGACAAAATCAGGCTGAATCGAATAGCCCACTTCAACAAATCCTTTCCTGCTGAATTTCAGCGCATTGCTTATTATATTTTCGAGAATCTGCCGAACCTTGACCTCGTCAGTACGAATGCAGCAGGTAGTGATATCAGCTTGTTTGACAAGTGAAAGAGTAATCTCAGCTTTTTCAGCAGATGGCAGGTAAAATTCATGCAATGAATCCAGCAAAGAATTCAGGCAAATCTCGTTTTCGCTCAGATCAACCTGACCAGCCTCAATCTTCGAGATATCGATTAGGTCGTTGATAATATGCAACAACTGAAAAGAGTTTTCACGAATGATCCTGAGGAACTTTCTTTTCTCCTCCTCCGGAATATCAGGCTCCTCAACCATGGAAGAGAGTCCAATGATTCCATTCATCGGCGTCCTGATTTCATGTGACATGTTGGCCAGGAAGGCAGACTTCAGACGGTCACTCTCTTCCGCCTTTTCTTTGGCCTTTCGGAGGTCCTCTTCATACCTCTTTTGTTCAGTGATATCATGGAAGAATGCTACCATCTGATTTGGCCTGGTTTGAAACGCCTTTACATCAAAAGCTCCTGAAATCCCCAGATCATCAGAATAAGAGATCTGTTCGGTGGAATAATGTTCACCCACTGATGCAGCTCGCCGATATTTCTCAGGGATCTCTGTATCAATCAAAGGAGGAAAAGCCTCTTCGATTGTCATTCCGATGAACTGGTTGTGATTGATTCCCAGGATTTTATCTGCAGCAGGGTTGGCTCCCATGAAAACCAGGCGGTTGCTGTCCTGCAATTCGTACATATGGGCACCATATGGTGCGTTGTTAATGAGATCGGTATATCTGTTTAAGCTCTCATCAAGTATCTTATCGCTCTTACGTATTTCCGTAATATCCCTGATTACATGTACAGCTCCCTCCAACTCCTGTTTGCTGTTTATTAACGGATCCACAGTTACCTGGTACCATTTCTCTCCTACCTGCATGTCCATTCTTTCTCTTTTCAGGCTCTTGCGCATGCGAAGGATTGGGCACTCGCTGATCGGTTCTGACGAATTATGGACGATATTATAGCATTGATGACCGGTCACGTTATCGGGGTCCAGCCCAAAGAGTGTTTTGGTGGCAAGATTTGCCTGAAGGATACGTTGTTCGGAGTCAAGGATCCACACGACATCCTCCATGGCATTAAAAACTGACTGGAGGTGGAAAATATCGGTATCACCAGGTTCTATTGCTGGTTTTGGACCGGATTGGGGCTTGGCAAACAGCTTCCACATACATAACTGTCAAAAAATTAGATTCTTGACAATTACAAATATAAGGCAAGATATGTTATTGTAAACCTCTTTTTTTCAACAACGCATCAATTTTTGGTTCAGATCCCCGAAAATCGATATACATCTTCATAGCCTCTTCAGATCCGCCACGTTCGAGGATATCTTTCCGAAAGCGAGTGGCAGTAGCTTTGTCAAAAATATCACCAGTCTCCACAAATGCCTGGTATGCATCTGTATCCAGGACCTCTGCCCAAATATAGCTGTAGTACCCCGCCGTATAACCTCCCGTCATGGTATGCTGGAAATAAGTTGAACGGTAACGTGGTGGAATTTGAGGGATCAAACCAATACTGGTCATCGATGAGTCTTCAAATACCAGGACATCAATTTCACCTATTGTCTTGAGGGTGTGATAATCCATGTCGAGGAGTGACGCGGCGACATATTCGCCAGTTTTAAACCCTTGTCCGTACGTACTGCTCTCATCCATTTTGTCAATCAACTCCTGAGGAATAACCTCTCCGGTTTTATAATGCCGGGCATAAACATTCAATAACTCCGGTTCAAAGACCCAGTTTTCCATGATCTGTGAGGGGAGTTCGACAAAGTCCCTGGGAACTCCTGAAATTCCTTCATATTTTACATTACGGAACAATCCATGAAGGGCATGTCCAAACTCATGAAAAAAGGTTTCAACCTCATCGGGAGTAAGTAAAGCAGGAGCATCTCCCGATGGTGCACTGAAATTACATACAATGGTCACTACCGGTGCAGTGCGCTCACCATCTTTATATCCCTGGGGACGGTAACTTCCACACCAGGCCCCGCCTCGTTTGCTCGCACGTGGAAAAAAGTCAAGGTAAAGAACTCCCAGGTGTGTACCATCCTCATCCCGGCATTCCCACAATGTTGCGTCTTTATGAGGCAGGGGGGCATCTTTGACTTGTGTGAAGGAGATGCCATAAAGTTTCCCGGCCAGATAAAAGATCCCGTCTCTGACATTTTCCAACTGAAAGTAGGGTCTGAGCTGCTCTTCGTTGAGATTAAACTTTTCCGACATCACCTTTTCATTATAATAGCGCCAATCCCATCCCTCCAGTGAGAAGCCACCCTCTTCACGATCGATTACCTGCTGCATCTCAACTGCCTCTTCATTGGCTTTTGCCAGTGCAGGAACCCATATTTGGTTCAGGAGTTTATAGACATTCTCTGGTTTTTTCGCCATCCTCTCTTCCAGCACAAATTCAGCATAGGTATCATACCCAAGTAAGTTGGCTTTTTCAAGACGGAACCTGACTAATTTTTTGATGATATCCTTGTTATCGAATTCATTATTATTGTTACAGCGATTGATATAAGCGTTAAAAATCTCTTCCCTGAGATCACGATTATCAGAGAACTGTAAAAATGGCAATACACTGGGATTATGCAGGGTGAACACCCATTTACCGGCCGTTGCGGGATCGGCATTTCCAGCCTCTGCTGCGGCTTCAATAAGTCCGTTTGGCAAACCCGCCAGGGCCCCTTCATTCTCAATAACCAACTTATAATTGTTAGTCTCGGCCAGCAGGTTTTGTCCGAACGTAAGTTGCAGCATCGAGATCTCCTTATTCAGCTTCCTGAGTTTCTCCTGCTTATCTTCCGGAAGGTTTGCACCTCCCCGAACAAACCCTTTGTAGGTCTCTTCCAGAAGCCGGAGCTGGTCACTCTTCAGGCCAAGCTGATCCTTTTGATAATACACTTCTTTTACGCGCTGAAAAAGAAGTGGATGGAGGTTGATGTCGTCACGATGTTGTGTCAGTAAAGGAGATACTTCACGGGCGGTTGCCTGCATCTCATCAGAGGTGTTTGCACTGTTGAGGCCGTAAAATACAGAACTAACCTTCGAGAGGAGTTTACCGCTCTGATCCAGTGCAAGAATTGTGTTATCGAAATCGGGTTTATCTGTATTGGAAACGATAGCCTGGATCTCGGCGTTTTGTTGTTTCATCCCCTCAATGAAGGCTGGCAGGTAATCACCCTGGTCGATCTGTTCAAAAGGTGGCACCTGGAAAGGTGTAGTCCACTCTTCAAAAAAAGGATTCGAATCCTGAGCCGGCAGTGATCCGGCAGCAAAAATCAGACTGCTCATAAGAACTAATAGCTGTTTCATCCGTGATAAGAATTTGATTTTATTATACATGTATCGTATACCCATCCTCCCCCAATATGGTTTCAGGGAATATTTTTCGGGTCTCTTCCAATAAAGGTAAAAGGTCATCATACCTGGCCGAATAGTGGCCGATCAGCAATTTTTTCACATGGCTTTTCAAGGCGATGGTCGCCGCTTGGGTTGTTGTTGAGTGCATTTTATCAGCAGCTGCTGCTGCCTTGTCCTGCATAAATGTTGTTTCATGATAAAGCAGGTCAACACGGGAAATATAGGGGATAATCCGTTCATCGTAGGCAGTGTCTGAACAATATGCATAAGAGCGTTTCTGTTCAACCTTTCTTACCTTGATCTTTTCCCTGAAAATGAAACCATATGTCGGAATGCTGTGAAGTAACGGAAATGAATGTACAGTTACACGTTCGTCTTCAAAAACAAGCTCCAGTCCACCGGAAACGAGCGGATGGAATATGAGGGGGTAAACCAGGGTGGTAACTGAAACATTCAGCTGGAGTTGAATGATCTCTTCCAAACCTGCCGGTGCATAGAGGTGAAGTTCATCTTTCCTTCCAAGTAAATGGAGGGTTGTAAGCAATCCAATCAGCCCAAAGTAATGATCGCCATGAAGATGGCTGATCATGATGTGGCGAATTCGCTGAAAATGGATTCTGTATTTCCGAAGCTGAAGCTGGGTCCCTTCGGCACAGTCAATTAAAAAAATGCGCTCATTTACATTGAGTAAATGAGCGCTAGGGTTTCTGTGTAAAGTAGGAATCGCGGAATTACTACCCAGTATGGTAACAGAAAAGGTCATTAGTCTTCAGATTTCTCTTCTGTCAACTCTTCTGAGCTCTCCTTTTTTTTCAGTTTTCCTTCCTTGTCAATTGCCTCTTGTTTTGTCATCTTTGATTTCAGTTCCGACAACGCTTCGATATCTCCCAAGGTAGTCTTTTCAAGGTTATCCTTGATTTTCTTAACTGCTTTCTTAGTCGATTTTTCCTTATTCGATTCGCTGCTGGTTTCTTTTTCACGATCACCGGCAACACCATCCTGGAAGGTTTTGGTATGAGAAAGGATGATCTTCTTACTATCCTTTGAAAATTCAATCACTTTGAAGTCCATGCTCTCCTCATCCTTCACCAACACACCATCTTCCCTGTTCAGGTGACGCATGGGGGCAAAACCCTCAACGCCATAAGGCAGCGTAACGATCGCTCCTTTGTCGGAGAGGCTAACAATTGTGCCATTATGAACAGATCCAACCGTAAAAATGGATTCGAATACATCCCAGGGGTTCTCTTCGAGTTGCTTGTGTCCAAGGCTTAACCTGCGGTTTTCAACATCTACGTCGAGAACGATAACCTCGATATTTTCACCGATTTTGGTAAACTCGGCAGGATGCTTGATCTTTTTCGACCACGAAAGGTCAGAAATGTGAATCAACCCGTCAACACCCTCTTCCATCTCGACAAAGATGCCAAAATTTGTGAAGTTGCGAACAATGGCAGTATGTTTCGATTTGATAGGATACTTCTCTTTGATATCAGCCCAGGGATCGGGAATGAGTTGTTTGATCCCCATTGACATCTTACGATCATCGCGGTCAAGTGTTAAAATAACCCCTTCAATCTCCTGTCCAACCTTAAGGAAATCGTGCGCAGTTCTCAGGTGCTGTGACCATGACATCTCCGACACGTGAATCAATCCTTCAACACCAGTGGCGATCTCAACAAATGCGCCATAATCGGCAATAACGACCACTTTGCCTTTGACTTTATCGCCCACTTTCATCTCCTGATTAAGAGAATCCCATGGATGAGGTGTGAGTTGTTTCAGACCAAGTGCGATGCGTTTCTTATTATCATCGAAGTCGAGGATAACAACTTTAATTTTCTGATCCAGCTGAACGATCTCTTCGGGATGATTTATCCTGCCCCAGCTGAGGTCAGTGATGTGAATCAACCCGTCAACGCCGCCGAGGTCAATAAAGACTCCATACGATGTAATATTCTTCACTGTGCCTTCAAGAATCTGTCCTTTTTCGAGTCTCTTGATGATTTCGGCACGCTGTGCTTCAAGTTCATCTTCGATCAGGGCTTTGTGAGAAACAACAACGTTTTTGTATTCGTGATTGATCTTCACCACTTTGAACTCCATCACCTTGTCAACAAATACATCATAATCGCGGATCGGTTTAACGTCGATCTGTGAACCGGGCAGAAAAGCCTCGATACCAAATACATCCACGATAAGTCCACCTTTGGTGCGGGATTTAACATAACCCTTGATGATCTCCTGTTTATCAAACGCATCATTTATGCGTTCCCAGGATTTCAGGATGCGGGCTTTTTTATGGGAAAGGATAAGCTGTCCGGTCGGATCTTCCTGATTTTCCACGTAAACTTCCACTTTATCCCCAGATTTCAAATCCGGATTGTAACGGAATTCTGAAAGCTGAATAACTCCATCGGATTTAAATCCTATGTTTACAACAACCTCACGAGCTGTCAATGATACTACAGTGCCTTCAATGACATCATGCTCGGATATTGCCCGTAGTGTACGGTCGTACTCTTCTTCAAGTTTTTGACGCTCATGGGCAGAGTACAGATCCTGTTTTTTGCCAATTGCATCCCAATCAAATTCAGGTACAATGGGTTTTGGTTTCTCAACAGGTCGAGTAGCTTTAGTTTTGGGTTCCACTGGTTCCTGAGTCTCTTCTGCAGTTGCTTCTTCAGCAGCTGGCTCTTCAGTAACTGGCTCTTCAGCAGCTGGCTCTTCAGCAGCTGGCTCTTCAGCAACTGGCTCTTCAGCAACTGGTTCTTCTGAATTTACGGTTTCTCGTTCCTTGGTTTCAGTTTCATTTGTTACAGCCTCCTGCGGTTCAGATTCTACGTTATTCTCGGTAGTTTCTTCAGCTTCGCCGGGTAATTTTGTTTCGTCGGTAGTCATTAAAATTTCATTGTGGTGGCAAAAAAGCGCCAACCGGGTTTATAATTAGGTTGATTATCAAGGCTTTTAGATAAAGAACGGATCCCAAACTGCCCTAACTAAATGGGGGTGCAAAAGTACGATTCATAATTCAGAATTACAAATAATTGTACTTTTGCCGCTTAAATTCGATACAATGCCATTAAAATGCGGAATCATCGGTTTGGCCGGCAGCGGAAAAACCACATTATTTAACTCTATCTCAAGTCATAGAGCCGAAACCGGGTCGGTCATGAAAGCCAACATGGGGACCATGGTAGTTCCTGATCAGCGTCTTTACGAAATTGACAAGTTTTACCATGCTGAGAAAGTGACCCCTACAACGGTTGAGATGGTTGATATTCCGGGTTTGGCAAAAGGAGGAACAGGGATGGGAACCCAATTCCTTACCGACATCAGGAATGTAGATGCCTTGATCCATGTGGTACGTTGTTTTGATGACCCTATGAATCCTCATGTTGAAGGTTCCGTAAACCCGGTTAGGGACAGGGAAACCGTTGATCTTGAGCTTCAGATCCGGGACCTGGAATCTGTCGAAAAGAAGATCGCCCGTTTGGAAAAAATCGCCAAATCGGGCGATAAAGATGCAAAACACGGAATTGAAGTCCTTCACGTGGTAAAGGATCACCTGGAATCGTTTCAATCGGTCCGCACTGCTCCTATTCCGCCTGAAGACCGTAGATTTCTTTACGACATGTTTCTTCTGTCTGATAAGCCGGTTATGTTTGTCTGTAATGTGGACGATGCATCAGCCGTAATAGAAAATCGGTTTACTACCATGTTCAGGGATTCGCTGAAAAGCGAAGAGGCAGAGATTCTGACTCTGGCAGCAAGGCTGGAGTCCGAGATATCAGAACTTGAAGAGGAAGAGGACCGTGCAGAATTCCTTGCCGACGCTGGTCTGCAGGAACCAGGAATCAACCGGCTTGTTCGGACTGCCTATCATTTGCTTGATCTCCAAACGTTTTTTACTGCGGGTCCGAAAGAGGTCAGAGCCTGGACGATTACACGTGGCATGACTGCTCCCCAAGCAGCCGGGGTGATTCACAGTGACCTGGAAAGGGGTTTCATTCGCTCCGAAGTCATCAAATATGAAGAATTCATTCGGCTTGGGTCAGAAAACGCTTGTCGGGAAGCTGGTAAACTTATGGTTGAAGGGAAAAACTATATTGTACAGGATGGTGACATGTTGCATATCCGGTTTAATGTATAAGGCGCCATGATGTATGGGCGACCGGCCCGGTCGTCCCTACACAAACCTGGCGAAATTCTTAAGCTTGGCCAAAAAGTCAGACTTTTTGCGAACCGACACTTCTACCTCTGTATTGTCCTCCATGATGACTGAGCCCCCTTTCCCTTTGACATATCGCTTGATATACATCAGGTTTACCAGGTGCTTTGCATGGATTCGGGAAAATGGAAGATCCTCGAGGATCTTTTCATAATTGTTGAGGGGACGGGAAGCCATCAGGCGGGTACCATCAGTCAGGAAAAAGTAGGTATACACATCATCAGCTTCCAAACGCATAATATCACTCAACTTAACAACATTCAATCCTTCTGAAGAGGGGATGATTATTTTTTCGTTTTTGTGCTTCAGGCTATCTTTAAGAACATTGATCTTGTCATCCAGATGTTCGTCTGTCTTCAACTCAGTGAACCGGCTAATGGCATCCTTTAGTCCGTCGAGTGAAACAGGTTTAACCAGGTAATGAAGTGCAGAGAATTCAAATGCCTTCACAGCATATTGGTCGTATGCTGTGATAAAGATTACTTCGTAGTTCTTTCCGGGGGTATTTTCAATCACATCAAACCCTTCACCATCGGGCAGGGAAATGTCAAGAAAAACAAGGTCCGGGTCAGTATCATTGATCTCAGCTATTGCTTTGGCAACAGTCTCACTTTTTCCAACGATTTGAATTGATGGAAAAAATTTCGTCAGCAACGATTCCAGCGTAAGCATGCTTGAACGATCGTCATCTACTAAAACAGTTCTTATTTTTTCTTCCATGAGACTTGCAATAATTGTACTTTTGCGCTAACCTGAAGGGTAAGTCATACCATATGGCTAAAATATAAAAAAAACTAACTGTGTCCGCATCTGTTAAAAAGATTTTAGAAAACAAAAACCTTCAGTTTGATGAGATCAAAACCCTTCTCCGATTACGACCTCCCGCGAACCTAATCCTGTTGAATAAGGCATTGGATATAAAATCAAAAACTGTAGGGAGGAAAGTATACCTCCGCGGGTTGATCGAGTATTCAAACCGCTGTGCAAAGAATTGCTACTACTGTGGAATCCGGTCAGAAAACAAACAGTGTCAACGATATCAGATGGCTGATAATGAGGTTATTGATGCCGCAAAGTTTGCTTATCAAAACCGTTTTGCCTCTATTGTGATCCAATCAGGGGAGGATAGCAGCATTCGGTTCATCTCAACCATTGAATACTTACTTGGAGAGATTAGAAAACTTACAAACGGGGAACTGCATATTACGCTTTCTTTAGGGGAACAATCCAGAGAAACATACCAACGCTGGTTTGACGCAGGGGCACACCGGTACCTTCTTCGCATCGAAACCTCTAATCCTGTTCTTTATAAAAAGCTGCACCCTTCGGATAAGCTTCATGACTTCAACCACCGCCTGGATACCCTGAAAATCCTAAGGGAAGTGGGCTACCAGGTTGGAACCGGTGTGATGATCGGACTTCCCTTCCAAACGATTGATGATTTGGCAGAAGATCTACTCTTTTTCAGGAAGATTGATGTCGATATGGTGGGGATGGGACCCTATATTGAGCATGAAGAGACCCCTCTTTTTGAATTCAGTGACACGTTGCTTCCCCTGAAGGAGCGCCTCGAAATTTCGCTGAACATGGTTGCCGTTTTAAGGATCATGATGAAAAACATTAACATTGCAGCAACTACAGCCATGCAAACCATTGACCCTCAAGGCAGAGAGAGGGCCTTGCTGGCCGGAGCCAATGTGATGATGCCAAACCTTACCCCTGCCAAATACCGGGATAGCTACTTGCTATACAAAGACAAATCAGGTGTGGCTGATGATGCCTCAGGCTCGAAAAATGCCATGGAAGAGAGCATCCTGCTTGCCGGAGAAACGATTGGCTATGGGGAGTGGGGAGACAGCCAACACTATGAATTACGAACTACGAATTATGCGACAAAAAAGAAAAGAACTCCCCGTATTTGAAAAAATCCTTATTACCGATGCCGGGGCAGAAGGGAAAGCGGTGGCACGAGTCAATGACCGTGTTGTTTTTATTCCGTTTGCAATTCCGGGAGATATTGTGGATGTGCAGATAACCAAGCAGCGCAAAAGTTATTACGAGGGTCGCGTGATCAGGATTCACTCCATGTCGGATAAACGTGTCGATCCGATCTGCAGCCATTTTGGGACATGTGGAGGATGCCGCTGGCAGAATATGAAGTATGAAGAACAACTCTTCTTCAAACAGAAACAGGTTGGGGATCATCTGAGAAGGATTGGAAAGTTTACTGAATTTGAGCTACTGCCCATCCTACCCTCCGAACAGACCACCTTTTACAGGAACAAACTGGAGTATACATTTTCAAACAGACGGTGGTTTACCAGGGAAGAGATGACAACCGACGGCACAAAAACAGATGAACCCGGCAGGAGAAACGCTTTGGGATATCATATTCCCGGAATGTTCGACAAAGTTCTAGACATCCAAACCTGTTATCTGCAGCAGGAGCCTTCAAACTCGATTCGTCTGGCCTTGAAAGCCTATGCAACTGAGAAGGAGATTACTTTCTACGATGTGATGAATTGGACCGGATTTCTTCGAAATGTTATTATCCGAACATCCATCGCAGGAGAGATCATGGTGATCCTGATCGTCAGGGATAACAAACCAAAGGAAATTTTCGCAATGCTGGACCATCTGCTCTCTCTCTTTCCTGCTATAACGTCGATCTATTATGTAGTCAATCAAAAAAAGAATGATTCGCTTTACGATCAGGAGTTTATTCTCTACAAGGGCGAACCTGTTATTTTTGAACGGATGCCTGCATTCAGAGAGGGAGATCCTGAACTGCTTTTCAGAGTTGGTCCATCTTCATTTTTTCAGACCAACTCAGTCCAGGCTGCCAGGCTCTACCACATCGCTGCAGAATTCGCAGATTTACAGGGAGATGAACTGGTGTATGATCTTTATACCGGAACCGGAACCATCGCAAGCTACATCGCGCGCTACGTGAAGGAAGTTGTTGGGATCGATACAGTGGAACCTGCCATCAGAGATGCCGAACTGAATGCTGAAGCCAATGGGATTGAGAATACCCGGTTTATCGCCGGTGAGGTTGAAAAAGTTCTGAACGCCAGTTTCTTTAAAAAATACGGAAAGCCAAACCTGATCATCACCGACCCACCCAGGTCGGGGATGCACGAAAAAGTGGTTATGGCTATTCTTGAAGCAGCACCGGAAAAACTGGTTTACATCAGTTGCAACTCTTCTACCCAGGCCCGCGACCTTGTATTATTGAAGGATCATTACGATCTGATTAAATGCCAGCCTGTCGACATGTTCCCTCATACACATCATGTGGAAAGTATCGTCCTGATGAAACGAAAAAGCCAGAGTAACTGATACTGAATGCTGGATGCTGGATACTGGATAATCATCACCTCATGACTCCATGACTTCATCACCTCATCACCTCATGACTTCATGACCTCATGACTTTCAGAATCTCCTCAATCGGGTAATCCGGTCCATTGAGAATGTAGTTCGCCCGGAGATAATAGGGCTCCCGTTCCCGCAATTTGTCTGTGACGTAAGTTTCAAGTCTGGCAGAATCAACCTCCGTTAAAAGTGGTCGCTTTTTCTTGATGACTTTGATCCGCTTCATTAATTCAGGGACCGCCATTCGTAAATAGAAAGATGTCCCCGTTTTCAGGATAAAATCCATGTTATCGAAGAAACACGGGGCACCGCCACCAGTTGCAACGATAGCATTCTCGAGCCTACCGGTCTCCCTGAGCATCTCACGCTCCAGGCTCCGGAACAAACTTTCCCCGTATTTTTGAAAAAAATCCAGGATTGTTATCCGGTATCGCTCCTCGAAAAGGTCATCGATGTCTATGAAATCAAATCCGGATGCCAGAGCGAGGTCTTTGCCCAACCAACTCTTACCACTCGTCATAAATCCAATCAGGTATATTCTCACAGTTGCTATTTCTTTGACAAATATCGGGAAAGTTCAGGTTCTCCAAAATTTATTACCTTTGTGACGCTAAATTTTTTGACACATGAACTACAGGATGCTGGTATTTACAGGAATGCTCTTGATCCTTCTGGGCGGATGCAAATCAAACCCCAAGGATCAGGATCAACTACTTAACAGCGATGTAGTTAACAATCCGAATTCAGCCTCAAACCAGGAAGACCGAAGCCTTCTGCCAATCATTGCATTCGAAGAGACTGAACACGACTTTGGCAGGATCATTGAAGGCGAGACAGTGTCGTTTAATTTCACTTTTACCAACACCGGCAAAAAAGACCTGGTAATTGCTGATGTAAGTACCAGCTGCGGGTGTACCGTTCCCTCCTACCCGAAAACTGCCATTCGCCCCGGGGAATCCGGAACGATTAAAATTGCCTTCAACAGCAAGGGCCGGCGTGGATTTCAAACCAAGACAATTGTGGTGGTTGCTAACACACAGCCTAACGTTACTCAGTTGAAGATTAAATCGCAGGTTATCGCGCCGGGAGCGGAATAGACGTAAGACGTAAGACGTAGGACATAAAACGTAAGACGGGAGAGGGTATAAGAGTGAGATTGTAAGGGTAAAACCATTGAAGGATGAAAAATTATATGAAGGATCCAATTTCAAATTTCAAACAATAAATCATAATTCGTAATTCATAAATCGTAATTTGTAAAGGGTATGACCGAACTACTAACAATTCTCCTCATGGCTCCTCAGCAAGAGGGTGCAGAAGGAAGCAGCTGGATGTCTTTTCTTCCGTTAATTCTGATTATCGTAGTCTTTTATTTCTTTTTCATCCGTCCCCAGATGAAAAAGTCAAAAGACCAGAAGAAATTCAGGGAATCAATTCAAAAAGGACAGAAAGTTCTTACCATTGGTGGAATCCATGGAAAAATCGTTGAAATGCAGGAGACAACCGTAACCCTGGAGGTTGAAAATGGAGTGCGTTTCCGTTTAGAGAAATCTGCTATTGCATCAAGCACGTCCGATACGATCGAAAGTAAGTAATATCGGCCGGAGATAACCGACGCTATGAAACCCGAGTTCATAGAATTAATTGGCAATGCGCGAAAACGCCGCGGCCAGAAATTCAGAAACCAGTTGTACGTCTTTCTGATGTGCCTGCTGGTTTCCGTTTTTTTATGGATTCTTGTAAAGCTTTCGCGTGAATACTACTATACTATTAACTACAAAATCAACTACACCCAGATTCCACCTTCCTACAAACTGACACAGATATCGGATTCCGTTCTAACGCTGAAACTGAGAGTTCAGGGATATGATTTTTTCATCGACAGATTCTTCCGCACAACATCCCATACTTACGACGTGGATCTTTCAACCATCAAGGTGAAACCGCAAGGATCTGTTTACAAAGGGTATCTTCTAACCAACCCTTTTGGTTATGAAATATCCAGTCAAACCCAGTTTCAGAATAACCTGCTTTCAACAACCCCCGATACCCTCTTCTTCGAGTTCGAGCGGAGGCGAAAATAGATGATGAAAGTCGGACTCACCGGGAACATGGGTAGTGGCAAAAGTACTGTTGCCTCCATCTTCAGAATTCTTCAAATATCTATTTACCAGGCAGATATAGAGGCAAAGAAGATGTACCTAACAGATGATGTTCTAAAACAAGCCATCACGCTGACAGGTGATCAGATCCTTGACAACAACGGCAATCTTAACCGGCAGACTCTCGCAGAAATTGCATTTTCAAATCCGACAATTCTGCATGCTCTCAATCAGTTAATCCATCCTCTGGTGCGTGAAGATTTCATCAAATGGGCTCTTCAACATAACCATGATGCCTATATCATTCACGAAGCTGCCATCATTTTCGAAAGTGGCTTCCTGTCTGAGTACGACAAGGTAATCTATGTCTCATGCCCCGAGTCCATTGCTCTTGAGCGGATCGAAAAGAGGGATCATCTGCCCCGGGAGTTGATCCTGAAACGTATGCAGTACCAACTTCCCGATAACGAAAAAGAATCCCTCTCCGACTTCATAATCCTTAATGATGGTAATACACTGCTTATCCCTCAGGTTCTTTCAATTCATCAGAAACTCCTAGAAGGAAGCGCGTAATGCCAGGATGCAGTTTCGTCCCGGCGAACTGATCCCGGAAGCAAACTTCCGGTAGTTCTGATCCAGGATATTTTCCACTCCTCCTTCGAGGTTCAGGAATTTATTGATCTGGTAACTGAGTTTCAGGTTCAGCGTATACCAGGCCGGCATCCCTTCGGGTGTTGCATAAGACTGATTATCTTCTCCTGAAGGACTGTAATCCGCAATTCGTTTCCATCCGTTGTACATCACATAAAAATCACCTTTGAACTTTTTCAGCTCCAGCTTGAATGATGTCATCCCGAAAATAGGCGGGATGTGATCCAATGGAATATTGTTCTCCCTCACCCGTCCGTATGTATAGGTAAGATTGCTCGTGATAGAAAAGGTTTTGGTTACCTGTGCCCTCAGACT
>Ga0351883_1016_pt1 | contig 60704 bp, 47 predicted proteins | sample BONcelFGM3001F14_FD_206772 | JGI IMG/M metagenome (GOLD analysis project Ga0351883, IMG submission 206772) | Enriched cells from coal bed in the Powder River Basin, Montana, United States - BONCAT cells FGM rep3 HSBNCT.FGM.300.1.F14 ...
GGAGCTGCTGGACAAGCTCAAAGCCGTGGGCGGTTCCGTGATCTACTGCCACACGTTCCGCACCATGATGATGCACCACTTTCTCACCAATGGATTCCGCAACGACTTCGCGCACTGGGTCATGGACGCCCTGGGCGACGACGCCCTGGGTGAGCGCCTGGCCAGCATCGACCAGATCGAATACACCACCATCCGGTCATACCGGGAAAAGATGATTGAAATCATCGGCGGCCACCTGAAAAACAACCCGGGCGCCGGGGAGCGCAACGCGCGCGAAGAGGATCGCTTCTTCCTGTGCAACGCGCACAGCTTCATCATCCCCACGGGCCGCGAGGCGCACAACCTGGAAGACCTGTCCAACCACCTGGGCCGCTGCTCCAACAACAGCCTGTTTTTCCACTTCATCGAGGCCCGCCTGCGCGTGGGCGCTCCGGTCAACGACTTTTCCGTTTGGATCGCGCAGAACATCGGCAACATGGATCTGGCCGAAAACATCAACAAGCTCGACCCCTATGCATACACGCTCACCCAGTTGCGCGACAAAATCCGCGGCCTCATCGAAAAAGAACTCTGAACCCACGGGAGAAGGCATTCATGGATTACACAATCGACGCGTACCGCCCTATTGTGGGCACCAACGAAATTGAAGAAATCAAAATGCTGGCGTCCAAGCTCGAGGGCGTGCGCATGCACAACGTAAACGCCACATTCGAGGGCGGCGGCGTGGCCGAAATTCTCACCCGCCTCGTGCCCCTGCTCAAAAATCTGGGCATCCGCGCCACATGGGATGTGATCAAGGGCGGCGATGATTTCTTCCAGGTCACCAAGGCCTTTCACAACGCCCTGCACGGCAAGCACATGGATATCACCCAGGCCATGTTCGACATCTTTGACCGCTATACCGAACTCAACCTGGACCTGTTCGAGCACGAGGCCGATTACTACATCATCCACGATCCGCAACCCGCGGGCCTCATCAACAAACGCAAGGATTTCCCGAATTCGCACTGGGCCTGGCGCTGCCACATCGACGTGTCCGCCCCCCATACGAAATTATGGGATTTCCTGTACGGTTTCGTAAAACAGTATGATGCGTCCATTTTCACCATGCCCGAATTCTCCAAGAAACTGGGCATCCCCCAGTTTCTGATCACGCCGTCCATCGACCCCCTGGCCGACAAAAACAAGGACCTGGACAGCCGGACCATCAAAAGCGTGCTTGAAAAATACGGCGTCGACCCGGACCGGCCCTACGTGACCCAGGTCTCGCGCTTTGACCGGCTCAAAGACCCCATCGGCGTCATCGAGGCGTACCGGCTGGTTAAGAAACGCAATGACCTGCAACTCGTGCTAGCGGGCGGCGGCGCCACGGACGACCCCGAGGGCGCGGCCGTGCTCGCCGAAGTGCAGGAAGCCGCGGGCGGGGACCCCGATGTGAAAATCCTGGAATTGCCCCCGTTCAGCGACATCGACATCAACGCCCTGCAGCGCGGCGCGGCCATGGTCATTCAGAAATCGCTCAAGGAAGGATTCGGCATGACCGTAACCGAGGGCCTGTGGAAGGGCCGCCCGGTCATCGGCGGCGCCGTGGGCGGCATCAAAGCCCAGGTCATCAACGGCGTCACCGGATATACGGTCTATTCCGTGGAGGGTTGCGCCAAACGCATCGAGCACCTGCTGCACAACCCGGACCTGGGCGACGCCATGGGCCGCAACGGGCGCGAACTCGTGCGCGGGCGCTACCTGCTCACCCGCCACATCAAAAACTATCTGCTTCTCATGATTGAAATGAACGAATCCCTCAGAAGCGACTTCTCGGAAAAACACGTGATGCGCGCCCGCAAATAACCGGCCCGCAGCCTTTGTTGTGGCCCAATAACCGGCAGCGAGGAGAGAGAGGCGATTAATGGGTAAGCTGATCTCCGGAATTTTCGCCGCATTGAGTATTCTGTGCATGCTGTTTGCTAAAGGCAGCGCGGCGCAGAGCCCTTCGGGCATAACCATTCGCGGCGCCGTGAGCGCGCCCGCACCAGATGCCGCGGCCTCCGCCCTGTCATCCGTTCCCGGCGCAGCCATTAAGGTATATTCCCTCGATGCCTTGGGCAACAAAACCGGGGAAACCATTGCCGCTTCAACCGCTGATGAAAACGGCGCTTTCTCCCTTGATCTTCCTCCCGGCGCCACCCTGCCCGCGCCCGGGCTTGTGGTCGTGTCCGGCGAGGGCGACAACAGCATGCGCGCATTCATAACCGGCGAAATCGTGGATGTGAATCTGTTTTCCGAACACGCGGTGCACAACCTGCTGCACGAGGGCCGGGGGCTCGATAAGATCACGGCTGCCGACATGGGATATTACGAATATATGGGCGCGCGGGAATACGAGTTGCTCGAGAATGTTTCGGGTGATATGTCCGTTTCCGAAATCATGGCCGTGCTGAACCCGGTCAGCCTCAAGCGGATCAAGTGCCGCGGCAGCGCGGAATTGAATGTGGAATATATTCGCGCCGCGGCAGAATCGCGGAAAAGCGCCGCGTGCCGGTTCTGTTGCCTGGCAGGCGTGGACCTCGGCGGCATGGATTTGAACAAAGCCGACTTGAGCGGCGCGGACATGAACAATGCGGATTTAAGCCGGGCCAAGCTGTTCGGAGCCAATCTACAGGGCGCCACATTGAACCGGGCGAGCCTGCACCGTGCGGCGCTCAGCCGCGCGGACCTCGGCGGCGCCTCGCTGCGCGGCGCGTACATGCGGGGCGCGTTCATGAACCGCGCAAACCTCAGTGCTGCGGACCTGCGCGGGGCCAATCTGTATGAATCCGAACTGGAAGATGCAACCCTGATCCATGCCGATTTGCGTGGCGCAAGCCTGGAAAACGCAAATCTCGAATACAGCGATCTCATGGCTGCCGACCTCAGAGATGCACTTTTGAATTACTCCAATTTAACAGATGCCAATCTCATCGGCGCGGAACTGTTCGGCGCCGACTTCAGCGGCGCCACCTGGACCGACGGCGCCACGTGCGGCCAAGGCTCGATCGGACTCTGCGATTAACTGAATTAGAATTTTATGTAACCGCGTGGTCCGGGAAAGACCCCAAAAAGAGATGCAACTCTTGAAAGCAGTGCATTCTGCAAAACTTGCAGCAGTCTTTTCCGTGTCCGTTTTTCTGATGCCCGGATGCGGAGGCCGCAACAGTGGAGGAGTGGCTGAGACTTATTCATGCGTAACAGTGGCCGGCGCCGCGTGTGCGCCTACGGGCGTGATTCGGGTCGCCATCAACTCCATTCTCTACGCAAAAGCCGACAACATGGGTGTGATTCAAACGCACGACAACCTGTATCCCAAGCTCCTGTTCCCGCCTGATTTGTGCTGCCTGATTTTCGCAGATGCCGTATAGACCTTCTATTAAACGGCCTGCGGCATTGAAAAATGCCGGTTTTGGACGCCTGGGCTTTATGCCATCCGGCGATTCAATAAAAAAACAATCCCGTATTGACACATCTTTATCTATATTGGTATTATTTATAAATTGCATTGGATGCAACCGATGCTGGCCGGGATAGTCGCTCCGGCACGGAAAAGAGAAATAACCTTATCCGCAACTCATTCCCAATTTACCAGGGTTGTTAAATTCACTCAACGGAGAACAAGAAATATGAAGACCTACTTTTTCATCGCTGTGCTGACTCTCGCATGCCTGCTGAATGCGCCGCTGCGTGCGGCGGCCCAGGATGCGCCCGCAACGCCCGCGCCCGCAACCCCGGCGCCGGCTGCCGCCGCCGCCTCCTCCGGCGATATCGATATGCATTACGGCGCCGGATATCTCATGCCCTATGAAGGTGATCTGGACGGCGGCCCCATTGTCGGCCTGGGCCTCGAATACACCAAAAACAATGAAAGCGTGTTTCTGGAATACCTGTTTTCGTCCACATCCCAGGATGTGTCCACATTGATCGGCGATGTGGAACACAGGATTCTGCAGGCGGCTTACCTGGCGCCCTTCAAGAACCAGAAAAAGATGCGCCTTGGCGCAGGCGTGCAGGTGCACCAGATGAAACTCACGGGCATCGGCGCAAAAGCGACCAGGACGATGTTGCTCGGCCTTGTGGAATATGATTTTTCCGATAGCTGGGCCGCCCGGTTGCAGGCCACGACAAAAGACAAAGAGAACGGCACCGACTTCGGCGGCGTGTCGCTCATCTTCGTGTTCAGGCCGTAAACAAGCCTTGTTGAAAATGAATAGTTTACCGGATGGTATGATGCGTCAGGCTGCGCCCTGGAGCGCGGCGCGCACGGCGTGCAGCAGGCTGTCGCGGTCCACAGGCTTTGTGATGTAGCTGTGGGCGCCGGCCACGAAGCAGGAGAATTTGCTGGTCAGATCGGTGCGGCCCGTGAATACGATGACAGGGATGTCGCTCGTGGCCGGGTTTTTAGCCAGTTCGCGGCAGATGTGCACACCGTCGGCGTCCGGCAGGTTAAGGTCCAGGATAATCAGGCTTGGGGCGTGCTTAATGGCCAGGTTCACGGCATGATCCCCATCGAATGCGGCAACAGGCTCGAACCCGGCGCTGTCCAGGGCGTCGCACACCTTGCCGTTCACTGCGTAGTCGTCCTCGACCACCAGCACTGTTTTGTTGTGAACCGCTGTCGCCGTCATGGCCTGGCTCCGTTTCCTGTCATTAAATGCACATCTATTGTTACTTTACCCTATTAGACTCGTTTGAAACGGTTTTTGTTTCACTGCTCGCAAAAAAGGCTCGGCCCCGGCGCATGCGCCCTGGTTGGCATGGCGCGGCCGGGGCCGGCCCCCGATCTGATGCATATGTTCAGGAGCCCCGCTTGGGGGGGGGCTCCATGCCGTAGCCTGCCCGGTCTGCTTACGGCTGCGGCTTATGACAGTGTGCGTTCCAGTTCGGAAAGCAGGTGCATTTCTTCGAATGGTTTGGTGATGTACCGCTTGGCGCCGGACACATAGGAGGAGAGTTTGGTGGTGAGGTCGTTGCGGCAGGTCATGATGATCACGGGGATTTTTTGAGTGCGCTCGCCGGCCGTGATGTTGCGGCAGATGTCAATGCCGTTCTTGTCGGGAAGCATGATGTCGAGCAAAACCAGGTCGGGCCTGTATTCGCTGGCCATGCGCAGGCCTTCGTCTCCACAAAAAGCCTGCATTGTGTCGTAGCCCGCATCGTCCAGCATCAGGCACACGAGTTCGTTCATGTCAAAATCGTCTTCCACAACCAGGACGCGTTTACGGCCCTGAACTTCCGAATTCCTGTTATCCGTCATGTGTCATCCCCCATTTCAGCGCTACGTGGTGTCTGGTACGCATGCGCCTTGCAATCAATGGGACGCCCGATGCAACAGGGTTTCTGGGGATGGATTCAGGGGCGCGAAGACCGTTTCCCGAATTGTTGCCGTGTCTTTGTGATCAAGGGTCTTTTAGTCGTAGTCGTAACGGTCAGATCGCAGAAAAAACCGTCGCCCGATAGCCTGTCCCAAAACTTTTTCACAAGGTGTTTTATCCATGGTAACAAACATGCAATAAGGAGTCAACTGTATATTTAAAATATAATCGCGCGCGCCTGTACTTTATATTGGCTTTTGCGCGTATAAGGGTTATAATGCGGGTAACAAATTCCCTGTGAAAATCCGGCATATCAAACATCATGCGCGACTGTGCCGGCCAGGGGAGTGAAAAGACGGGGACAAACCCGGATATTGTTCTGAGACAGGTGCCATGGCAAAGTCGGCGACATACGAACTGAAAATCAGCAGCCAGGAAGAGGCTGTGAATCTTTTTGGCCAGGGGGACCGCAACCTGCGGACCATTGAGCGCGAAACCGGCGTGAAATTCCTGCTGCGCGACAACCAGCTCACAATCAAGGGCCCGCCCGGCCAGGTGGCGCCTGTGGGCGATATGCTCACCCGCCTGCTGAAACAGGCGCGCGGCGGCCAGCCCGTGCAGCCCTCGGACGTAAAATTCGGCCTCATGCTCATCGCCGATGGCGCGCCCCCGGCCCCGGACAGCATCGAGTCGCTCGAAATCATGATGGACGGGCGCGGCAGGCCCGTGAAACCGCGCACCCCGGCCCAGGCCGATTACGTGCGCTCCATGAACAAAAACGATATGGTGGTGTGCATCGGCCCCGCGGGCACGGGCAAAACCTTCCTGGCCGTGGCCGCGGCCCTCAGCCGCCTCAATTCCGAGGAAGTCTCCCGCATCGTGGTGTGCCGCCCGGCTGTGGAAGCCGGGGAAAAACTCGGGTTCCTGCCCGGCGATTTCCAGCAAAAAGTGGACCCCTACCTGCGGCCCATCTATGACGCCCTGTTCTCGCTCATCAACCCGGACCGCTGTGCGCGCCTGCTCGAGCGCAACATCGTGGAAGTAGCGCCTTTGGCCTATATGCGCGGGCGCACCCTGGACCACGCGTTCGTGATCATGGACGAAGCGCAGAACACCACTGTGGAGCAAATGAAAATGTTCCTCACGCGCCTGGGGCGGCACTCGCGCGCCGTGGTCACCGGAGACGTAACCCAGATCGACCTGCCCTCGGAAACCGCGAGCGGCCTGGTGGATGCGGCCCGGCGCCTGGACGGCATCGAGGGCATCGGGTTCGTGCGTTTCACACGCCGCGATGTGGTGCGCCACGACCTGGTCAGCCGCATCATCAAGGCTTATGAAGGAGATGACGCCGAACCCGACACACCCGGCGCCTGATATATGGAAAACGGGAATAAACCCAAACCACAGAAAAAACGCCGCATGGTTCCATCATCGGCTGTGGCGCATGTGGATGTGAAACCCGGATTGCGCGCACGCCTGGGCCTGGCCTGGGCCCGGTTCCTGGCCGCCCGCATGCTCACCGCAGCCGTGGTGCTCTACCTGCTCGTTTGTGCGGCCCTGCTCTACCCCTCCATGCGTGTGCCCCTGGAGCCCGGGGTGCGCGCCCCGCACAGCATTATGTCCCCGCGGCGCATGGAATTCGTGGACACCGAAGCCACGGAACGCGCCCGCGCCCGCGCCCGCAACAGCGTTGAAAAAGTATATGTGGTGGATATCAGCACTCTGCTGTCCGATACCAGAAGCCTGGCCGATATGGTGTCCGGAATTTTCAGCGACACGCCCGTAGACAAATTCCAGGACGTGGGTTCGGTGCGCGATTACCTGCTGGACAATATGTATCTGGATGTAAAAACCGTAGACACCCTTGTGGAAATGGGACGCAACAATGAACTGCAAAAACTCGTCCCGGCCATTGAATCCGTGGTGGACGAATTAACAGACGGCCGCACCCAGGTGGAACAGGGCCGCCTCGAAAATATCGAAACCCGTGTGCAGGAGATGGCCCCGAACAAGGGCATTCCCGCGGCTGACGTGCCCGTGATCGCCGATATCCTCAAAAGCCTGGTGGCCAGAAACCGCAGCTTCGCAGCCGCAGAAACCGAACAGCGCCGCGATGCCGCGGCCCTGACCGTGACCCCGGTGGTCCGCATCACTGAGCAGCGCGCCACCATTGTGAAAAAGGGCGCCCTGGTCACAGCGTCCCACATGCGCGCATTCTCCAACGCGGGCCTCAGCCCCTCGCGCACGCCCTGGCTGCGCCTTGCCGGCAGCGCCCTGCTCCTGGCTTTCCTGTTCGTTATGGGCGCGGTATATATCCGCCACGCACTGCCCGATGTGTATGCGGACGACAAAAAACTGTTCATGCTTTTCATGCTGATTTTCATGACCATGCTCTGGGCGCTCATGCTGCACATGCTGAACCGCACGATTCCGCAATTCAGCCCCTACGCCATGGGCGCCGCCTCGGGCGTGCTCGCAATCCTGGCCTGTTTCCTGGTGCAGCCCCAGGCCGCACTGGCCGTAACTCCCATGGCCGCCGCAGCCATCATGCTTTGCCTGGGCCTGGACCCGGGCGTGTTCCTGGTCATGCTCGCCGCGGGCCTCACCGGCTACTTCTTTTCCATGCGCCGCCAGGATATGGACAGCATCATGAAAGCCGGCCTGGCCGTGTCCGCCGTGAGCATTGTCATCATTGCGGGCCTGCACATGATCCGATTCACCACCCTGCCCGGAGCGCTCATGGACACCCTGGTGTTCGGCGCGGCCAACGGACTGCTCACCGCGGTCATCGCCACCGGCCTGCTGCCCCTGTTTGAGCGCGTGTTCAATGTCATCACCCCGCACCGGCTCCTGGAACTCAGCAACCCCGAACACCCGCTGCTCAAAAAACTGCTCCTCACCGCACCCGGCACTTACCACCACTGCATCTTCGTGGGCAACCTGGCCGAAACCGCGGCCGAAGCCGTGGGCGCGGACCCGCTCCTGGTGCGCATCGCCTGCTATTATCACGATGTGGGCAAACTCAACCGCCCCTATTTCTTCGCGGAAAACCAGTTGCACGGTGAAAACCCGCTCGACGACAAATCCCCATCCATGGGCGCGCTCATCATCTACCAGCACCTCAAGGAAGGCGTGGAGATGCTGCGCGAACACAAACTGCCCGACCCCATCATCCGCATCGCTTCCGAACACCACGGCACGTGCCTCATCTCTTTCTTCTACCAGCAGGCGCGCTCCCTGGCCAAAGACCCGGACACCGTGTCCGAGGAACGGTTCCGCTACCCAGGCCCCACGCCCAGCACCCTGGAAAGCGCCATCGTCATGCTCAGCGACGGATGCGAAGCCGCGGTGCGCTCCCTCAAGGAACACAGCACCCGCAACATCGAAAACACGGTCAACGCCATCGTCAAATCCCGGCTCGTGGACGGACAGTTCGACCACTGCCGCATCACACTCGACCAGATCGACACCGTGCGCAAAACCCTCATCGAAACCCTGTCGCGCATTTATCACGCGCGCGTGGAATATCCCGACGAAGAAGAACTCAGAAAGAAACTCCAGGACCCGCACGCGCCCAACGGCCGCCAGTCCGGCAAAGCGTCGTAACGAAAAAAGGAAGCCCCATGAACAGCACCGGCCCTACAGTGGAACTCACCAACCGAACGCGCACACCCGTGCCCGAGCAGCGCCTGCGCCGCCACGCCCTGCGCATCATGAGCCTCATCCCCGAAACCCGCAGCGCCTTCGTGGATATCACCTTCATCGGCGAAAAAAGCATGCGCGCCCTCAACCGGCAATACCGCGGCAAAGATGCTGTCACCGATGTGCTCAGCTTCCGCCTGGACGACGAGCCAGGCCCCGACGAACCCTTCGGCGCCGTGGTCATCTGCACGCGCTACGCCGCGGACCAGGCCCACGCCGAAGGCGCCACTCTCACCGCCATGCTCGAAGAACTCATCCTGCACTCGCTCCTGCACCTCACCGGCAGCGACCACGAAACCGACGCCGACCACAAAGCCATGGAGCGCCGCAGAAAAACCATCCTCAGGAAACTCGAGGCCTGATTTCGGACAAACAAAATGCAGCATAAAAAACAAGAACCATCACCCAAAAGCAAGCAAGCCCCCGCGGGCTCGTTCCTGGGCCCGCACATGCGCGACGCCCAGGGCATGCCCCACATCCCGGACAGCAACCACCCCACGCACATGCTCAAGCAAGTGGTCATGAGCTTCTGGTACGCATTCGACGGCCTGTTCTACGTCATGATCACCCAGCGCAACATGCGCTTCCACTTCTGCATGGCCCTGTGGGTCATGAGCTTCGCCGTAATCTTCCGCCTGCCCCCGCTGCACAAAGCATTTCTGTTTATGATCATCACCTTCGTATTCGCCATGGAAGTGCTGAACACATGCATCGAGAACCTGACCAACCTCATGAGCCCCGAGTACAGCAAGTGGGCCAAGATTGCCAAAGACACCGCGGCCGCGGCCGTGCTCGTGGTTTCCATCGGCTCGGTCATGGCCGCGTGCTACCTGCTCATCGGGCCATTCTTCGACACCCTGTTCAACCCGGAATTCTGGAAAACCGGCGCATTTGAAATCGTAGCCGTAGCCGTGATCGTATTCAGCGTGCTCGGGTTCTGGCTCACGCGCGCCCTGCACTGGCCCATGCGCGTATTTCTGATCCCGTTTTGCGCCGCATCCGCATTCGCCATCCTGCACATCAGCGTCACAGGCCGCGACGGGATCGCCTTCTGCGCCCTGTTCTTCTTCTCGTTCCTGCTGTTCAACTCCCTCAGCCGCCTCAAAACATCGCCCCTCTGGCCCCTGGCCGGCCACGTGGCGGGCATTGTGATTTATGTCCTGGTAAAAAGCCTTGTGTGATTCGCATTCCCACGTCATTACGTAATCGGCATGGGCAGACCATCCAGCGCGATGTTTCTCAAAAGCGGCGACACCGGCAATAAGCCCAAAAATAAATCACGGCGCGTTGCCGCGCCGTGTGGGATTGTGCTCAGTGTTTGTGTGCGCGCTTTGCGCGCCCTTGGTTCAGTCTAAAATAACATCGTCCCCGGCTTCGCTGGACGGGAACAGATTCTTGATATCTTCGGCCGCGGGCGCCCCGGCATACTTGAGCCCGATATTGACTTTGGCTTTTATCTTGCCGTCTGCGGCCCATTCTTCTTTGGCGTCGTCAGGGTGTGTGAAATCCACGTTCCACGACAGGGCGATATCCATGTCCGTATTCATAACCATGTCTTCAATGCGTCCGGCTTCCACGTTGAACCGCATCGTGCCCGTTCCGGCCCATTTCACGAGCAGGCCCACGTCCTGTATCTTGACGATGTCCTTACCCATGGGAATCTCGGGAATGATGGCCAAAAAGCTTTTGAGCACCTTGCCGTCGTATGTGCTGGCGGATTTGAACTCGATGTCGGCGATGCCGTCCTTGACGCCGAGCAGCGTGAATTCAAACGGCACGCGGGGCAGTGCGCCGCCAAGGCCCATATCGTCAAAATTAACTTCCGTGGACCACCCGCCGCCAATGGGAATTTCCTCGGCGGGCAAAATCGACGGCAGAAGCCCGATGAGCATGGGCATGAAGCTGCCTATGTCGCGGGGGCTGAATCCCAGATTGCTCAAACCCTTGATTTCGGGCATGCCGGCATCGGGAATGGCCAGTGCGGCCAGGTCCAGCTCGTGAATCTTGCCCGTGCCGTCCATGACCATGGTGATCTGCGGCGACAGCATGGTGCTTTTGAAACCCAGCCCGTCCAGTTCGAGCAACCCGCCCAGCACCACCCTGTCCAGCATGGCCTTGACGTCGAAGGTCATCTTGCCGTCTTCCACACCCAGGGTTTCAAAGAACAGATCGAGTTCGGCCATGGCTTCGAGATTTTTGATATTGGTTGTGGCGTGCGGGAATGGCATTTCCATGAGGTCCATATCCACCATGCCGCCCAGTTGCGCGGTATACTGCGCCAACTCGCCCTTTGTGCTCTTGATTTCCAGCTTCACCTTCTGCTGGGCCGCGGCCGCTGTGCTCATCGCAAATACGGCCAGCATCAGCAATGCCATCAATTTCGCGCCCTGTCGTGCCATGCTGTGTGTCCTCCAACGGGAAATTTTAAAAAGCTTAACCTTTTTACAATGTCCTTGATTATACCTGCGCCCCATTGCGAGTTCAATAATCCGCAGAACGCAAAAACGCCCGCGGCGGCTGCCGCGGGCGTTTTAATTTATTTCAAATTCATATTCCTCAGATTTACGGATTCATCTCGTACTGGCCCTTGAGCGCGAACACATGCTCATTCCACACGCGCTCAAAGCGTTCAGCGTTGGCCACGGGATTCATGATCATCTTCTGGCACAAGCCGCGCTGCGTTTCCGTGCTGCTGGGTTTCTGGAACAGTTGCAGGGCGTACTTGGAGAAGTCGCGCACCATGAAATCAAAAATCTGGTCCAGGAGATCGTCGGACACGTCATCCGTGAGATTGCGGTACTCGATGATGAGTTGCCCGTAAGCAACCAGGGTGAACAGCTCGCCCATGGAGAGCAGGAAATCGATGTCGCGGGACTGGGCCTTGGCCGCGTCCGCATCGGATGCGGACGCCATGAGGAACTGTTTGAAAACTTCGATCTGCTTCTTGAATACGTTGACGTTGGGCAGGTCCACGCTGTTGTAGGCGATGTTGAAATCGTGGAACTGAATGCCGCCCAGGCCCTTGGTGGGACCCTGGTTGAACAGGAAGTCGTCATTTTTGGCGTCGGTCCTGCGCGGGATATCCGGGAACTGGCCGGGGTTGAAGAAGTAGTTGCGCAGGAACTTGATGATGAGGGCCATGTTCACGTGCACCGTGCCCTCGAGCTTGGGCAGGGCGCGGATGTCGCGGGCGGCCATTTCAAAGTATGTGTCTTTCTCAAAACCCTTGGCCGCGATCACGTCCCACAGCAGGTTGATGACTTCTTCGCCCTGGCAGGTAACCTTCATTTTTACGAGCGGGTTATAGAGCAGGTAGCGGCGGTCCTCGGCGGACGCGCTGCGCATGTAGTCGATGGAGCGGCGCGCGAACACTTTCATGGCCGCGAGCCGGGTGTATGCATCCACGAACAAGGACTTGATGTGCGGGAAATCCGTGACGTGCTTTCCGTACAGCACGCGGTTGGCGGCGTGGTCGATGGCCTCATAAAACGCGTGGGTGGCGATGCCGATGGACGCCCAGCCCAGGTTGAACTTGCCCACGTTCACCGTGTTCAGGGCGCTGTCCCAGGCGTCGCGGCCTTTGGTGAGGATCTCGGCGTCGGTGATGGGATAATCGTGCAGGGCGAACTGCGCCACGTAGGACTGCACATTAACCACGTTGCGGATCAGCTCGTACCATTTTTCCTTGGAGCCCACCACGAAGAACACGAAATCGTCCGTGCCCTTGATTTTGCCGAATGTGGACACGAGCGCGGCCTCGTTGGCGTTGCCGATATAGTACTTCTCACCGTTGCCCAGATACGTGCCGTCGTCCTGGGGCGTGAGGCTGGTTTCCGTGGAATACAGGTCCGCGCCGTGGTGGCGCTCGGACAGGCCGAACGCGAAGATGCCGCCCTCATCCAGGAGCGCGGCCGTTTTCTTCTTGACATCTTCGTTCTGCCCCATCCAGATGGGGCCGAGCCCCAGGATGGACACCTGCCACGTGTACCAGTAGTGCAGCGCGTAGAACGCCGTGATTTCGTTGAATTCGCAGTTACGGAACGTGTCCCAGCGGTACTCGTCGCTGGCCCCGTACTGCGCGGGCGTGAGCAGCCGCGCCATAATCTTGTTTTCCTTCTGAAAGTCCAGGAAGTCCTGGTACCACACGGCTTTGCGGTCATCGTGCTTGAGCTTTTCCTTGCCCTTGGTCTCAAAAAATTCGATGGTCTTCAGCATCATGTCTCTGGACTTGTCATCCAGGAGTTGCGGATCATATTTTTTGGGATTAAACAGAATCATAAGTTGGCCTCCTCCGGCGGATTTGCAGGGTTCCTCTGTGCAAAAAGGGCGTATATATATGAATGATCAAGTATAGGCGGGCGAGGCGGATCTGTCCACGAGGGCGCACCGCCCCGAATCCCTCACACCGGGGAAACCACTTTCCGCTGTTCCTGGCATTCGTCGGGCATGTTGTCCCACAGATCGGCGAGCAGGTCGCTTTTGATGTGTTTGTATTGGGGATCATCCCACAGGTTATGCCATTGCCAGGGATCTTCGCGGCGGTCGTAGAGTTCGCCTTCAGTGCCGTCGTAATTCGGAACGCGGCCCTTGCTGCCCCAGATCACTTCTTCGAGCAGGGGCCAGCGTCCGCCCTGGTTGCGGGTGCTGGGCAGGTACGCGGTCAGGGTGTAGCGGTTGTTGATGATTGTGCGCATGTGCATGCCTATCTGGCGGAACTGGCTGTCCCAGGTAGTGATCACATGCCCGCGGGTTTCCGCGGGGTCTGTGGGCAGATGGCGGCCCTGAGCCCATGGCGGCAGGGGCACGCCCGCGGCGCGGCAGAACGTGGGCACGAGGTCCACGTGGCTGACGAGTTGCTCGGACGCATAAGGGGTCACGCCCTCGCACGCCGCGGGTTTGTAAATAAAGGGGATGTGCAGCAGGCTGTCCGTGTGGAACGGGCCCTTGAATGCAAAATTGAAGTCCCCCTGCATGTCGCCGTGGTCTGTTGTAAAAAAGATGTCGGTGTCATCATAAATGCCGAGTTGTTCGAGGTGCGATAGTACGCGGCCCATGGCTTCGTCGATGAGTTCGTTTTCCACGTGGATGTATTGGTTGATTTCACGGATCTGGTCGTGGGTGAGATTGCGGGGCGCGAATTTCACGGGCGCGCCTTCGAGATTCTGGTAATCGCCCATATAGTAGTCGAGCCAGTGCTGCGGCTTGTTTTTGAGGACTTCGATGCATTTCCCGTGGCTGCCCGGGTTGCCGGCAGGCAACTCGAGATCGCGCCAGTTGTGGCGGTGCAGTTCGCTTGCGGGCGGGTCGAACGGGTGGTGCGGATCCGGGAAGCTCATCCAGATAAACCATGGGGCGCCGCCCTGGTTCAAGTCGCTGATGTGCGCAATGGTGCGGTCTGCAATCCAGTCGGAATGGTACAATTCGCGGGGGATGGGGTTGTGGTGCAGTTCGGGCGCGCCGGTTTCTCCGCCGCCCGCGCCTGCGATGGCGATGGCGAACCCGCCCGTGTGTTCGGGATGATTCTCAAGGAGCCAGCGGGTGTAATGCCCGCCGATGAGCCCGTGGGAGGCGAGCTGCACGTGGTCGAACCCCATCCAGGGCCCGTCGCTGCGCATGGCGGCCAGGCGGTTTTGTTTAAAACGCAGCAGGGGGTCGAACATGGGTTCGAAATGGGATTTGCCGATGAGCGCGGTGCGGTAGCCGGCGTGGCGCTTGAGCCAGCGCGCGATGCCTTTTTCCCCTGTGGAGTAATGCATGCCGTTGGCGGTGATGCCGTGCGTGAGCGGGTACTGGCCCGTGAACATGGTGGTGCGCGTGGGCATGCACACCGCGTGGTTGGTGTAGGCGCATGTGAAATCCACGCCCTCGGACGCGAGCAGGTCCGCGGCGGGCGTACGCGCCACGCTGCCGTGGCAGCTCAATCCATCAAAGCGCTGCTGGTCGGTTGTGATAAAAAGGATATTGCGCGCCATGTCATTCGTCTCCCTCTTCTCGTGCGGCCCGCTCCAGTTCCCCCTGGAGCCGGTCAATGTCTTCCTGAAGCTTGAGCCAGTCCTCGCGCGGAAACAGGCCCAGGGTGTGCGCGATCCGGCGCTTGAATTCCTGGCGCCTGCTGATGGACTTGAACTGGGCGTCCAGAATATTCGCGAATATCTTGCCCGCATTCAATTTCGCAAGAAAATGCCCTTCATGCTTGCCGCTCTTGTGTGCCATGTGAACCGTCCCCCATACCTGTTGGCGGAATCCAATGCAAAGCAACCTTTGATCCGTTTGTCCATCAGTATATCTTATCGGGGGGCTCGGGTACAAATGCGAAGTATTCACAAGTGAGAAATGGCCGCATGCTAACCGATAAACCACAAACCGCAAGGGAAGGGTTTGAGATCTCTATAAAGAATTATCAAATCCCTGTCGACAAAGGAGCAATCCCGCTTTATACTAAACTGTTCCGGCCACGGCATGATGCTGCGCGCGCCGCAGGTGGCCGGTTTTTGTGTGCAATAAGCAAGTGCACGGATCCCTCCCCCAGACCCAATGGAATATCCGGCGAGGCTGAACAAGAAAAGGATGTGTATTAGAGTGACTGAGCAGGACCTGAAAAAAGCAAGAAATATCGGCATCGTGGCCCACATCGACGCGGGCAAAACAACAACCACCGAAACCATTCTGTACCACACCGGCCGCACGCACCGCCAGGGCACCGTGGATACGGGAACCGCCACCATGGACTGGATGGTGCAGGAACAGGAACGCGGCATCACCATCACGTCCGCGGCCACATACTGCACCTGGGATAACCACTCCATCAATATTATCGATACGCCCGGGCACGTGGACTTCACCGTTGAGGTGGAGCGCTCCATGCGCGTGCTGGACGGGCTCGTTGTTGTGTTCTGCGCCGTGGGCGGCGTGCAGCCGCAAACCGAAACCGTGTGGCGCCAGGCCAGCAAATACAAAATCCCCCGCCTGGTGTTCGTGAACAAGATGGACCGCCAGGGCGCGGATTTCTTCCGCTGCGTGAACCAGTTGGAAACCCGGTTCCACGCGCGCTCCATCCCGGTGAACATCCCATGGTTCAACGGCGATACCTTCGCCGGAGTCATCGACCTGATAAACATGCAGCTCATCGTGCCGGCCCCGGACAGCGATGAGCACCGCAAATGGCTGCCCATTCCGGACGCGGTCCTTGAAGACGCCAAAAAGCACCGCACACACCTGCTCGAATGCCTGGCCGATATCTCGGACACAGTGGCCGAGCTGTTTCTGGATGAACAGGAAATTCCCGTGGCCATGATCTATGACACCCTGCGCAAAGCCACCATTGACAATTCCCTGATCCCCGCGTTCTGCGGCACCAGCGCCAAGGACATCGGCGTGCAGGCCCTGCTGGACGCGGTGGTGGCGTACCTGCCCTCGCCCATGGACGTGCCGCCCGTTATGGGCCTGGACACAATCACCGGCGAACAAAGCTCGCGCGCATCCGAAGACGGCGCTCCGTTCTCGGCCCTGGCTTTTAAGATCGCTCGTGAACCCCACGTGGGACACATCACTTATCTGCGCGTATATTCAGGCACTATAAGCAAGAATTCCAAAGTATTAAACGCCAGCACCGGCAAACGCGACCGCATAACCCGCATCCTGCGCATGCACGCCAACCGCCGCGAAGAACTGGATGAACTGGGCGCTGGTTGCATCGGCGCGGTTGTGGGGCTCAAAACCGTGGGCACAGGCGACACCCTGTCATCCGAATCCGCACCCATCGTTCTTGAAAACATCACGTTCCCCGAACCCGTCATCTCTGTGGCCGTGGAACCCGCCCAGCGCGGAGATTATGAAAAAATGTCCGCGGCCCTGCATGTGCTCGCCAAAGAAGACCCCACGTTCCGCAGCGAAATCAACCCCGAACTGGAACAGACCATCATCTCGGGCATGGGCGAGCTGCACCTTGAAATCATCATCGACCGCCTGATGCGCGAATTCGGCGTGGACGCCACTGTGGGCGCGCCCAAGGTAGCGTTCAAAGAGACTATTAAAAAGACCGCGGAAGCCGAAGGCAACTACGTGAAACAAACCGGCGGCAGCGGCCACTTCGGCAGGGTCATTCTGCGCGTAGAGCCCCTCACACCCGGCGAAGGCTTTATATTCGAGACAGCGGTCAAGGGCGGCGAAGTGCCGTCCGAATACTTCCCGTCAGTCAAAAAGGGCGTGGAACAGACGCTCAAAACCGGGGTGCACGATTTCCCGATCATCGACATCAGGGTCACCCTGCTCGGCGGCGCGTTCCACGAGGTGGACTCCAACGACCAGGCGTTCCAGATCGCCGCATCCATGGGCTTCAAAGAGGCCCTGCGCAAGGGCGGCTGCATCCTCAAGGAACCGGTTATGAAAGTGGAAATCGACGTGCCCGACGACTACGTGGGCGCGGTCATGCAGGATATGAGCGCCCGGCGCGGCCGCCTGGGCGACATGGAAACCCTGCCCGGCAACGGCCGCCTGCTGCGCGCCACCGTGCCGCTCAGCGAGATGTTCGGCTACGCCACGGTGCTGCGCAACAGCACCCAGGGCCGCGGCAATTTCAGCATGGAATTCCACAGCTACGAGCCCGTGCCCGCCAGCGTAACCGAAGCCATGGTTAAAAAAGGCGCATAAAAACCAGGCGACGGGCAACCGAAAAGATATAAGGTTAACGCAGAGGGACGCATAAAAATATCGGTCTGATTGAAATTGTCCTGTGCTTTGCGGGAGTCCGAGCCTTGTAGTCAAAAGGCAAATGATGATAGGGTAAGAGCGGCGCATTAGGCCACCCTCCCCTCTGAGCCGTGCGCGCGGTGTTCCCGCACACGGCTCTCCACCAAAGTTATCCCCGTTGGTTTCTTCTATACGCTGCCAGGGTCGACAGTCGTTTATTTCTTGTTCCCCATGGTTTTCTTTTTGATTGCCGCCGGCTTTTTTGCAACTTTCTTCTTTTTGGCCGCGGTTTTATTCTTTGCCGCGGGCTGCGCCCCGCCCCGCTGGCTCATGGGCTCATACACGCAGCCTTCATCCCCGCAGTAGTTGCCGATGTACTCGGCGTGCGGGCGGTAGAGCTGGGGCTTGGGTTGCGCTTCGGCGAATTTTTCCTCCACCACGTGCGCGCACCACCCGGCCACGCGGCTCAGCGCAAAGATGGGTGTAAACAGGTGCGGCGGGATACCCATGTAGTAATAGGCCGAGGCGCTGAAAAAATCCACGTTCGGATAGATGTCCGCGCCCTTGAGGCGTTTGAAGTGCTTTTGCGTGGATTCCATGATAGCCACGGACATGTCATACCACAGGGTGTTTTTAAGGCGCTGGCCCAGGCGCTGGCTCATGGGCTGCAGCACGTACATGCGCGGATCATAAGTCTTGTACACGGCGTGCCCCATGCCGAAAACCTTGTCCCCGCCCTCAAGCGCGTTGCGCACGTAATCTTCCACGTTATCCATATCGCCGATCATGAGCAGCATTTCCATGACGCGCGTGTTGGCGCCGCCGTGAAGTTCGCCGCTGAGCGCGCCGCAGGCCGCGGACACGGCCGCGTACATGTGCGCGCGCGTGCTGGCCACTTCGCGCGCCGCGAATGTGGACGCGTTAAAGGTGTGGTCCGCGTGCAGCACCAGGGCGATATCCAGGTCGCGCGCCGTGTCCGCGTGCGGCGCCTCGCCGTGCAGCATATAAAGAAAATTGCCGGAATGGGTCAGGTCCGTGCGCGGGCGCACGATGGGAAGCTGATGCCGGATGCGTTCCCAGTAAGCAACAATCGTGGGCAGCTTGGCGATGAGATTCATGGCGCGGTCATAGTTGCCGTCCTTGGTTTCGTCGCGCGCGTCCGCATCATAATCCGCCAGCAGGGACACGGCCGACTGCAGCACGTCCATGGTGTTGGCCGTGCTCGGACGCTCCTGCATGTTGTGCACCATCATGTCCGGCAGGTCGCGGTTTAAAATCATCTGCGATGAAAAATGCCGCAGTTCCTCGGCTTGCGGCAGGCGGCCGTGTATCAGCAGATATGCAGTCTCTTCAAATGTGGAATTTTTCGCCAGGTCCAGGATGTTATAGCCGCGATAGTAGAGGTTCCCTTTATCGCCTTCCACTTTGCTGATTTTCGTATCGGCCACGGTAATGCCGCGCAATCCGATATTCTTTGTGCCAATGGTTTCCGCCATGTGGTTCACCTGTGTGCGAGATTTTGTCCAATTTCCATTGTGGCCCGTATCATGCATCTCTGTCAACGCAACGCGGGCTGTTTCATATTATTTGCTTATAACAATTGCCCCTGAACTTTTGTTTCCTGCAAAATATCTAAAAATGGGAACCGTGCGCCCGGCGGGATTGTATTATGTAACAGTATCCGGGCTTCACGCATTGCGTCCGGGTTTGCTGTTGCTGTAAATCTATTTTACACTGGTTAAATATGATAGCGTCGCACCGGTATAACTTGACTTTGATTCCACGGCTCGCTTACCATGTGTGCGTGACATCTTTTTCGATCAACGACAGGTCAACACGGCTATAACGACATTCCTAAGAGGTGTTCCTTTTGCAAGAAAAACGTCTGTACTTCCGGGATGAGAAAGAAACGTTCGAGGGTACGACTTACGGCCGCCAGGTGGTCAAGGACATCCGGTTCTCCACGGATGTGCGGGACTTCGGCTACATCGCCGAAAACATTCCCTGCCAGGACGGGTGCCCGGTGCACACCAATATCCCCGGCTACATCCGCTGCATATCCGAAAACCGCAACGGGCGCTCGTATGAGCTGAACCGCATGGTGAACATCCTGCCCGGGGTGCTGGGCCGCATCTGCAGCCGGCCCTGCGAAACGCGCTGCCGCCACGGCGAAAGCGACCTGGGCGAGCCCGTGAAAATCTGCCACCTCAAACGCGCGGCCGCGGACCACAAGCCCGCGGGCCACCGCATCGTGGAAAATCTGTTCGCTCCGTCCGGGAAAACCGTGGCCGTGATCGGCAGCGGCCCGGCCGGCCTGGGCGCGGCCCATGAACTGGCCGCGCTGGGCCACAAAGTCACCATCTTCGAGGCCATGCCCCACCCCGGCGGCATGCTCATGTACGGCATCCCCGCGTTCCGCCTGCCCCGCGACCTGCTCATGCTTGAAATCAACAACATCCTGCGCCTGGGCGTGGACCTGCTCACGGACACGCCCGTGGGCGCGGACCTGTCTCTTAAAGATCTTCTTAATAAACACGACGCCGTGGTTCTGGCCACGGGCACGCTCCAGCCCAACAGCCTGGGCATTCCCGGCGAGGACAAGCAGGGCGTGCTCAGCGGCCTGGATTACATGATGCGCGTGAACCAGGGCCAGACCCCGCACGTGGGCGAGCGCGTGGCCATCATCGGCGACGGCTTCACGGCCATGGACTGCGCCCGCACCTGCATGCGTTTCGGCGCCACGCAGGTCACGGTCAACATCCGCAAAACCGAGGAATTCATGCCTGTTGACCCGCACGAGATTTTTGAGGCCAAGCACGAAAAAGTTAAAATCATGAGCCTGGTCAATTCCGTGCGCATCCTGGGCAACGGCAAGGTCGAGGGCATCGTTTTCGAGCGCAACCGCCTGGAATTTTCAAAACACGGCGTGGGCCGCGACGCCGTGCCCATCGACAATTCCGAGTTCGAAATCCCCTGCGACACGGTCATCGCCGCCATCGGACAGACCCCCCGGACCGGGTTCAACGATGTGAAATTCAAACTCGACGGCCACCGCATTTTCACAAAAAACGGCTCGCACGCCACCAATGTGAAAGCCCTGTTCGCGGCCGGGGACTGCAACACCGGCGCCAGCACGGTCATCGAGTCTATTGCCCATGGCCGCACATGCGCGCACGAGGTGGACGCCCTGTTCGCGGGCCGCACGCGCAAAACCAGCGTGGTGCGCTTCGAACCCACGGAACAGACCGACCGCGAACGCGCCTGGGATTTTATCCCCCCCGTGGACATGCCCGCCATTGACCGCGACACGCGTTTGGCCGATTACCAGAACGAGGTCGAACAGGGCCTGGACCCGGATCAAGCCATCGAAGAAGCCAGGCGCTGCTACCTGTGTTATCTGAAATATGAAATCAACGTGGACCGCTGCATCTACTGCTTCGCGTGCATCGATGTGGCCCCGCGCGACTGCATCAAAATGATCCACGACGTGGCCATCAAGCCCGACGGCTCTTATGGCGATTACCAGCAGACGCGCGACTGGATCAATGTGCGCGCCATCGCCATCGACAACAAGCGCTGCATCCGCTGCGGCAAGTGCTACGAAGTCTGCCCCACCCAGTGCATTCATATCATCAAAACCGAACTCATCGAACAGGACGTGGAGGCGTAATGCCCAAAAACGACCATTATGTGATCATCGGCAACGGCCCGGCCGGCAATGCCGCGGCCGACACCCTGCGCGCCAATGACAAGCTCGCGCGCATTTCCATCATCTCGGACGAGATGTTCACTTTCTATTACCGCCACAAGCTGCCCCAGTTCCTGGCCGGGGCCGTGGACGAGGACGCGCTCAAGGTGCGCCCCTACACGGTGTACAAGGACAACAACATCCGCATGCGCCTGGGCCAGTGCGTGGAGCGCATCGACCCCGAGTCCCGCACCCTGTACCTCAAGCACATGGAAAAGGTGCATTACACCAGGCTGCTCCTGGCCACCGGCGGCAAAGCCTTTGTGCCCCCGTCCCTGTCCGGCCTGCACAAGCACCTCACGTTCCTGACGCGCTACACAGACGCCCTGCAAATCAAGCCGCAAATCCAGGCCGCACAAAGCATTCTCATCCTGGGCGGCGACCTGGTCAGCCTCAATGTGCAGCAGCAGCTTACGCGCATGAAAAAAACCGTGTACTTCGCTCTGAACCCGGACAGTTTCTGGCCCCTCAAACTCACGCCCGACATGGCCGCACGCATCCAGAAAAATCTGGAAAAAAAGGGCGTGGCCTCGTGCGTGGCCGGCGATATCCACAGCATCACCCCACAGAAAAACGGCAAGCTCGAAGTGGTGCTGGATAAAAACTGCGCGTTCACCGTGGATATCGTCGGGTGCTTCATGGGCCTCACACCCAACATCCAATTCATCCTGGGCAGCGGCATCGACACCGAACGCGGCGTGCTCGTGGACGATCACCTGCGCACCAACTACAAAGATGTGTACGCGTGCGGCGACTGCGCGCAGATTTACAACCCCGAACTCAAGGACTACTGGGTCTCCATCGGCTGGCACAACGCCGAACTCCAGGGCCGCACCGCCGCCCTCAACATCCTGGGCGACAACAAGGTCATCAAGCCCCAGAAAAAAGGCGTGCTCCAGGTCGAAGGCATCAAGGTCAACACCTCGTGGTGGAAGAATTTTTGAGCCGTGCAGTGCGCGCCCCGGCGCGCACAATTCGCAATTAATTTTTTTGTACTTAACTCATTCGGAATGGCAGGCACCTATGGCAGACGTTGACATCGTAATCGAAATATGCGGCATGGCCGGCGAAGGCGTGATCTCGGGCGGCGAAATCCTGGCGCGCTGCATGAGCGACCAGGGATTCGACATTATGTCCTTTGACAGCTACCCCGCGGAAATCCGCGGGTTCGGCAAATGCGTGGCCCACACGCGCATCGGCAACAAGCCCATCCTGTCTTCGGGCAAATATTCGGATATCCTCATTTCCCTCAATGACAAGCATGCCATCGAGCAACTGCCCGTGCTGCGCGAAACCGGCATCGTGATTTACGACAACCACCCGCGCGCATACCTTGAAGAAGACGAGAGCATCGCCGGCTGGATCGAGCCGGGCATGACATCCTACGGCGTGCCCCTGCTGCAACTGGCCCACAAAGCCGCGGGCAACTCGCGCGGCTGCAACATGGTGGCCCTGGGCGCCGTGGCCGCCCTGTTCGATATCGCACCCGAAGCCATGGACAGAACCCTGCAGAAACGATACGCCAAGAAAAAGAAAATCGTGATCCAGAACAATGTGGACTCCTTTATGGAGGGCTACAACTGGACCAAAGAGAATATCGTCAAGACCGACAAGCTCACCTTCGGCGGCGTCAAAACCCAGGACGCGGACAAAGCCATCATGAGCGGCAACCAGGCCGTGGTCAAAGCCGCACTGGACAGCAACATCCACCTCTACGCCGGGTACCCCATCACACCGGCCACCAGCATCATGGAATACCTCGCGCGCCAGTTGCCCCTGTCCGGCGGCGTGCTCGTGCAGACCGAGGACGAAATTTCCGCCATCGGCCACGTGGTGGGCGCGGGATTCGCAGGCAAGCGCGCCATGACCGCCACCAGCGGCCCGGGCCTGTGCCTCATGAGCGAATTCATCAACTACGCGGCCATGGCCGAGTGCCCCGCGGTCATCGTCAACTCACAGCGCGGCGGCCCCAGCACGGGCCTGCCCACCAAAACCGAGCAGTCCGACCTCAACATCGCCCTGTTCGGCGCGTCAGGAGATTCCCCGCGCATCGTGCTCGCGCCCCGCACCGTGGGCGAATGCTACGACCTCACGTGCCTGTCTTTCTATCTCGCGGAAAAATACCAGACCCCGGTCATCCTGCTCATCGACTTCTTCCTGTCCCGCAGCCTCAAAAATATCGACCACCCCAAAATCCAGGACAAGAAGTGGCTGACCGCGAACATGGCCCCGTCCGCAAAAGAACTCAAAAATTACCAGCGCTTCAAGATCACAAACAACGGCGTGTCCCCGCGCGCCCTGCCCGGCACGCCCGGCGGCATGCACGTGGCCACGGGCCTGGAGCACAACGAACAGGGCAAACCGGTCTACGACGCCAAATCACACGCGGCCATGTCCGCGAAACGCTACCTCAAACTCGAACACGCCTTGAAGGAAATCCCCAAACCCGAATGGTTCGGGGATAAAAAAGACATACAGATCGGCGTACTGTCCTGGGGCTCCACAGCCGGGGCCGCCACCGAAGCCGTAATCCGCGCGCGCAAAGCCGGCATCCGCGCCGCGGCCATGAGCGCCGTATCCATGGCCCCGCTCCACATCGAGCAAATCACAAAATTCGTGGCCTCGTGCAAGAAAGTGCTGGTGCCCGAAGGCAACTTCACCGGCCAGTTCGCCAACCTGCTCGACGGCGCCATCACCCGCCAGTTCGAGCGGCTGAGCCAAATCCCCTGCGCGCCCATCCCCGCGCAGGATATCCTGGAAAAAATCCTGGAAATCGCGAAACAGAAAAAGAAAAAGCATTAACCGCGAAGATCGCACAGTGGCGCTCAGCGCGCACGCTTGAAGCGGAACCATCTTTTAACTCATTTGGATTGGCAGGCAACCATGGCAGAACCCAAACCCGTTTATCTGGACGAAAAAATCAAAGACGTGGCCGGCCGCGGCTACCTGGGCTACCGCTCGCACGAGCTGCCCACCTGGTGCCCGGGCTGCGGCTACTTCGGCATGACCCAGTCCCTCATCGAAGTGGCGCACGCCATGCAGATCCCGCACCACGACATGGCCATCGTCAGCGGCATCGGGTGCGCGGGCCGCGCGCCCATCTTCTACGACTCCTACGGCTTCCACACCATACACGGCCGCGCCCTGCCCGTGGCGTCCGGCATGAAGCTCGGCAACCGCGACCTGTCCGTATTCGTGATCACCGGGGACGGCGACTGCCTGGGCATCGGCGGCGGGCACCTGGCCCACGTGGCGCGCAAAAACGTGGACATCACATGTTTCCTATATGACAACAACATCTACGGCCTCACCAAAGGCCAGTCCTCGCCCACCACGCCCCTGGGCCAGCCCACCAACAGCCATCCCTACGGCAACCCCGACGCGCCCCTCAACCCCATGGCCCTGGCCCTCACCTACGGCGCAACCTTCGCGGCCCGCTGCTTTGCCGGCGAAGTCGAGCACATGAAACAGATCTACCGCGCCGCCATCGAGCACAAAGGCTTCAGCTTCGTGCACTGCCTGTCCCCGTGCGTGACCTTCGACAAGCAGAACATCACCTGGCAGCGCATGCGCGGCCTGCTCGCCGACCCGCCCCCCAACCACGACACCGGCAACCTCACCGAAGCCATGCGCCTGGCCCAGGATCCCCGCTACATCACCGGCCTGTTCTACCAGGACACCCAGCGCCCTGACTACCAGTCATACCTGGATGTGGCCCTGGCCGATTACAAGGAAAAAAACAAATAGCGCAACAGCAACCAATGGCAGTAGACACAGATATATCAGTTGTATTCTGTTCTGATGCATGCATAAATCTGCATTCCATGTCGCCATTCAGAGAATTACCATGCGTAACCACGACCTGTGCAAACACCATAATCCATCATTTTCCCAAAATGATTGATTTTTCATGTGATTTTCGCTGGATTAAGAAACAGTAAATCAAATAATCTTTTTATCATTAAGCTTTTTCAATTCACGCACTGCTAATTGTCAGATATTGTCGAATTTCCGCATGATACCCCTGTATGCCCTTATGTTGAGGTGGATATGTACTGAGTATGTACTGGCGAGTGGATGACTTTGCGGCTGTACAGGTGTTTTTGAGGTGTTTATCAGGAGCAAGATTTCTCATGCGAATCCTGTTGCGAATCAACCGCTTGCGATGCTGTCCGGCATGAAAATGTAAACCGCTTGAAAAATCACTGGATAAGTGCGCCCTGCGGACATTTTTTCTGGCACGAGCGTTCATTAAATGTGTGATTTTGGGTAACATATGCAGCAGACAATGGCTTTCATGCAACCCGGCTCTCAGAACCATAAGAAATTCGGCGTTTCAGAGTCGGTTGAAGCCAGTTCAGATTTTGATATGGGGAATGTCGGTCAAAACCAGTTGCAAATATTTCAATGTTTAATGATGAAGGTAATTTATATTATGAATTACCTTGAATGTTATGATCAATCACGAAATATCAAAACAAGATGATGCAATCCGATTCCTAAAATCACAGGGTTAGTCTTTTGGCTATTGCCGGATTCAAGATGAAAGCACGGGTTTTTAACAGTGGTTATTTGATGCACAGAAAGCCGAAGTCCACTTCAAGGCCCAAGATGAATCTTTAGGCCAGGCAAGCCGTGAAGCGGCAAGTTGTGATGATGAATTAACTGGAGAAAACAAATGGAATTCATTGCTTTCTTGTTGCAAACATTGATTTATGGAGTCACAGTATATTCTTTTTGGGAACCAGAATTGTCTATGCACATATTTCTTTTATCTATATTTATTATCGAATTCTGTATCATTCTTGTTTACAAATTCACAAAGCCCAAGCAGCTTGTATTTTCACGAGATATTGAAGAAAATAGACAAATGGAATTAATGATTAAATATCATTTATATCAAAGACCCTAAGGGTTCATATAGATTTCATATGTTGATTAATACAATATCAACATTATCGTTTATTTGGTTTGTACACTATTTGATAAGACAATATTGGTGGCAAAGTATTGTTATTGCAATAAATGGATTCTTCATAATTGGACTGGCAAGGTTATTAAACCCCTATGATGACGTTAATTATTATGAATCAACAGACAAGGAAACAGCACATGCTTTGAAAGAAATGTTGAAGAAATTCAGTAAATTCAATCAGCGCGTCCAATTTAAGGATACACAAGGCGTGAAGCTTTGTTCGTCTTGATGTGCAAATACGGCACAAAGGGTACGGCCGTGAATTTTCTGATAGTGCGTATAACTCATACGGGTTCCGTTGTGCCCAGGACTAAATCGGCGTCAAAGCTAACTGAACAACGAACACGGGCAGCGTGGAGTGAACTCCGGATTGCCTGAAAACCCTATTGAATTACTTTTTACATGATTTGCATTGTTTCGCCGCTTTCGGAGCAGGCTTCACTTTGCTCGCAATGGGAGCAGACTTTTTTGAGTTTGTTTTTGCTGCCAGTTTCGCTTCTTTGATTAGCGGCACCAGCGCGGTTTTGGACTTACCGGCGGTCCTGTCCCTGCATCATTACCAGCTCTTCAATCGCCGCTATGAACCGCTTTCCGAACCGGCAACAATCAAGACGCTGTCTGCCGATTTGAACTTTTTCATAAGATAATGGCTCGTCAGCAGGCCGAAATAACAGGACAACACCCCGCCAATAATTCCCAAGGCCATTACCCCCAGGAAAGCAGAAGGGCCATCCTCACCGGGGAATATCCGGAATGTTAACGTTGATATAATCCATGTGGTTATTAACATCCCAACCAACAACGAGATGGTGGAATCCAGCAATACCGAAAAAAAGAAACGTTTCAATTGATGCGGAAAAAGCAACCATAACAATGAGAAAAAAACACTCGGCGCTACAATAAACACAACTCCTAATCCCGAATTCGCAATGCGGACAATGAAGAATATCAATAGGCAAATCAAAATCAGGATGTTTTTTCGGCCGATACGTTTTTTGAAACAGTTTGTCTGCGGAATCTTTTTGAGAAGCTTAAAAAATAATAAGTATGTCAAAACCACAGCCAGCGGCCCGGATAAAGCGCCTGCGGCAATAGATAACAAGAGGTATACTATTTCCATAAATCCTACATCCCCTTATCAAATCGACATTCCCCATATCAACTTCCATTCTGGCTCTAAACAAACAGTAAGCCCTCGATTTCTGTGACACCATGAGGGCTGAAGAATACAGGGTCAGATATCATAATAAAGAAAATCAGAACTGTCCGGTTAAAAAAGAGCGAGTTGGTAGAAAACCAGGGACAGGGAGGCTGTTGAAAAAGACCTTCGCGTTTAGAATGACTTGTCTTGATGGGGCAAAATGTATTCTATGATTGTCATTCGTTCGTCATTCCATGATCTTTTTAGCTGGAACCCATGTTGTCATTAACTTTTCCAACAGGCCCACAGGCCCTTTTTTTATTTTTCTATGCCGGGCTCGGCGCTTCAGCGCATTCCGGCTACGCCCTGCACAAAGGGCCACAGCGGTTTCAGGGCCTCGGGCTTGCCCCAGCTGAGGCAGCTCATGGACAGCATGGCGAGGTTGTCGCGCGCCTGGAATGCAGCCACGCCGTACTGCACGCCGGAAAGGAGCGTGGAAATCGTGGCCTGGTCCACAAGTTCGTACAGGGTCTTGGACCCGTTGGGCTTGCCGAAAACGGCCATGAGATGCCCGTCCTGAAGCTCCCGGGGCATTTGCAGCTCATCCATGCCGCGGGCTTCGCGAACACCCGTCACGTACGCGCCGATCTTTCGCTTCATGCCCTTGACATCCATGGGGTGAAGGAACAGGGCCACGGCGTCCCCAGTATTCCGCTGGAACGGAAACAGGAACACCTCCTGCGCTATGGCGGTGCGATACCTGCTGCCGCCGATTATCTGCGTGAAGAAGAAATGGAAGATTTCCTCCTCGCCCGAGGTAATGCACACGGGGTTGCTGACCGAAAACTGCTTTTCTGAAAAATCAGCGTTGTCCATGCAGGCGATGCGCCGGGCCTTGGCTTTGAGTTCGTTGGCCCTGGTGGGGCAGTCCTGGAACCCGATGCTGCGCAGGTAGTCCGTCTTGAGCCTGCGGGATTTTTTGTCTTTGAAAAAAATCCAGATCAGAAACAGGATCGAAGGCAATCCCAGAAACAACAGAAACTTGGTTTCAAAATCCATGATGGCCCTCCCCGCGCCCTGAGGCGCATGACGTCAGGAGATTTTCAAAGCGCGTCCCACAGCAAGGTGGCCATGCTGGCATCCTTGAGGGTAATGCAGTCTTTTTTGTCCAGGGCCGATTTGATTTCACAGGTGAACGTGATGTTCCAGGAATGCAGGGGCCCGAACAGCCGGTCCTTGTCAGGGATCACGAAATTGCCCTCGTAATTTTCCGGGCCGCCGGGAATAAATTTCTTGTTTTGCGCGTAGATCTGGGATTCCGTGTGCTCCGTGAAAACCGCACCACTGTCGCTTCTGAAACTCGCGACGATCAGCACGTGGAGCCGGGTGGCCTCGAACGGCGCTTTGGGCGTGATGTCCACCGTGTATTTCACGTTGCCACCGGGAATGAACGCGGACTCACTTTTGAGAATGGCGCACGTCATGTCCACAACGTCCTTGCTGAACACGCTGTGCATGCGCACTGTCACGAAAAGCAGCACAAGCGCCACAGGCGCCAGAACCAGCGCCTTCGAACCCAGAAGAAAATACCCGCCCACCGCCGCCAGAACCGCAATCACCGTCAAAGCCATCAGGGCCTTGAACAACCTGTCTTCCATGGGATATGCCCCCCGACCGGATATTATTAACCGACTAGAGCGTAATAGATTTAGAATGCGTTGAACAGTGGGACATATAAACTATTTTTTTTAGCCTTTATTATGCGACGCCGGGGCCGCATAAAGCGTATAATTTCAAGGGCAAACGCTGTCCTTCCTTACGGCCGAATGATGTTCAGGAGATCCCGTATTTCGTATGCATTTTCTCAAAATATTCTCTCTTGGTTTCGTGAAATCACTTCTTTTTATGGTCCCTGTATTTTTATATCATGAATAATTTGAATATGTGCGGGAGCCTTGATGAAGACAGAGGATTCTGGGTTTTGCGGGAATTCCTCGGATTACACGGATTCCAGATAAAGGAAATAGGGGGGAAAAGGGCTGCGGGTCCTCTCTCGTTTGAGAACCTCAAGATATTTGCGCCGGTCATCGTCCACGAAAAACACATCCTGACGGTTGTTTCCCCGCTGTGTGATGTGATGTACAATATGCGGCATAACGATTCTGGCTTCTCGTGGCATATGGGTATATTACAATGTTCCCTGTTCCCTGTTCCCTGTCCAAGGCCTAATAAACTATGGCCTGTCCCAATACTGTTCACTTAAGCTTGACAAATCCAAAAAAGTGCGCTATTCTTGTACTCAACAAGAGCAAGGAGGCGTGTTATGGCGCGAACAGCGGATGTGTTGCCGCAAGGGGTTCGGATAACCGACCACATAAGCCTCGGGGTGATAGCAAGGGCTTTTCCCCGGCAACAGGTGGAAGCGGTGCTGGACGAGTGCGGCAAGGCCAGCAAGAGGAAGCGGGATTTTCCGGCGCAGGTGGTTGTTTATTATGTGATCGCGCTGGCGCTGTACATGAATGTCGCCTACAAGGAAGTGCTGCGCTGCCTGCTTGAGGGCGTGAAGTGGATGCTGGGTCCCGATACGAGGGTTAGTGTGCCGGGCAAGTCCGGCATATCGCAGGCGCGCGCGCGGCTTGGAAGCGATGTGATGGCAAAACTGCATGACGATGTTGTCGCGCCCATCGCGGTGCGGGGCAAAGGGCGCACCACGCGCGGCGCTTGGTACCGGCAGTGGCGTCTCGTGTCCATCGACGGCAGCACCTTGGATGTGGCTGATGAAAAAGAAAATGCCGCGGCCTTTGGAAGGCCCGGAGGATACGGCGGTGAAGGGGCGTATCCCCAAATCCGTTTCGTGGCGCTGGTGGAAAACGGAACGCATGTGCTGTTTGGCGCGCGCATGGGCGGATACCATACAGGCGAGACGGTGCTGGCGCGCGAAACGCTGTGCTTTCTCAAACCAGAAATGCTGTGTATTGCCGACCGCGGGTTTTTCAGCTTTTCATTGTGGCGCCAGGCGCAGAGCACGGATGCCGAGTTGTTGTGGAGGATGAAAAAAAATTCAAAGCTTCCCTGTGAAAAGCGATTCCGCGACGGCTCGTTCCTCAGCAGAGTCTATGCTTCGCAAGACACGAAACACACCGGGCAAAGCGTGGTTGTGCGAGTCATTGAATACACGCTTGACGGTGTGGCCGGCGCGGAGCCGGTCTACCGCCTGATAACGACAATTCTTGACCCCGTCCGGGCGCCTGCCAGGGAGCTTGCCGCGCTTTATCATGAGCGGTGGGAGATCGAAAACGCATTTGACGAGTTCAAGACGCATCTTCGCGGCAACAGGATTGTGCTGCGCAGCAAACGGCCCGATCTTGTGCGCCAGGAATTTTATGGCTTCATCATGGCGCATTACGCAATCCGGGGCATTATGCACGAGGCGGCGCTCAAAGTGGATGAAGATCCCGACAAGCTATCGTATGTGCACGCCGTGCGCGTGATTCGGCGCAAAATGGCGGCCACGGCCGCCATTTCCCCCCTGTGACCTTGCGGCATTTCACAACGCGGTTCTGGATGAAATATTAGAGGAAAGAACGGTATCAAGCAGGGGCCGGCAAAAGCCAAGGGGTGTCAAAAGGAGAATCAGCAACTGGCCGTCAATTCGAAAGTGCTCAACGCAACAGCCCTGTTTTCTCAGCTATCCTGTGGTGAGAATAATTAAGTGAACAGTATTGTGGCCTGTCCATAGTTTCTATAGTTTCTCTGTCCCTAGTTTCTCCACGGTTCCGCCTTGGGCGACTGTCTCTTAAGCTGCCATTCAGCAATAGGCGTTTTTTCAACCAGCGTCTTTTTGTCCATCTGTTTCCCCGGCGGATGCCGTTTTGTTAATTGCCGGGGCCCGGCCCCGGCTCCACCTCAGAACGGTATCAAATCCACGACAGCGAAGATAACCGGCCCATCGGGCGTATTTCTGAAGTGAAGGGTTCGGAACTGGTCAATCACGTTCTCCCGTATGGTGAAGTGGAACGTGTCCGGTTCATCGGTGAGCACAGCCGGAAAGTAATCGAAGAATTCTTCACGCGGCACATCCGAGCAGTCCGGGCGGTACGCGGGCAGGTACTCGAACACCGCCATGATGACGTCCATGGCCTGGTCCAGGGGGGCGCCCTCCGGGGTGGAGCCATCGTGACTGAGGCGGTATTGGATGGACGGGGCTGCGTGGGCCTTGACCCAGTCGCGGATCTCGGGCACTTGTTTCATGCTCGTGTATCCGCCCTGCATGCACATGCGATGGCTCGATGCGTACAGGGTTTCGTAAAGGGAGGCTATCACCTGGTACGCGGCCTCGCACGCGGGATTGGGCGCGCCCATGTTTTCAGCCGGAATCCAGCCCGGTGCGGGTTGCGTGATTTCCATCCACGTGTGCCCGTCATCGGCCTGCCGCGTTGCGCCCGTGGGCAGCACGCACGTGTTCGGCCCCGCCGCCCCAGTTTCCCGGCCGCGCACCGGTTCGGTCAGGATCGAGGTTACGGTGTCTTTTTCCTGGATGGCGCGGGCGTGTGCGCCCGTGTCCGCAGCCCGCGCCGCGGACGCATGCGCAACCGCCAGGCAACAGATCAAAAGCAAAGTGGTGAAAAGACGTGTCATCATGACTAACTCCTGTTCGCAGAATGTTTTCGGGCCCGGCATGGGCTGCGGCCCGCGTCGCCTGATGTGATGTCAGACAGCCAGGCCCTGCGTTCGGATCAGATCTGCGGGAAAAAACATCAACACGCATTCCCCGTAAGGGAAACCCGGGCCGCTGAAGAATTAAGACCAGAGGGCCTGTATTTGTATGTCTTTTTTTGTATTTGGCCCTTAGGCCCGGACCATCTGGATTGCTTTTTGGCGTTGCACGGTGTGCTTTTTGGGTTTGTGGGTTTGGTGCTGTTGAGTTTTGCTGATCCTTACAGGATGGGCAGGATGGGGGGCGCGGCATACGCCGCGCCCTGAAAAGACTACTCCGAGCCTCCGCGTCTCTGCGGTGTCCTTTGCTTTACTTCACTTTAAATAAAATCTCCCCAATATATACACCCTGAAAAAGTGTCTCATTATTGAAATCAAAAATACGTTTTGCGCCCCCTTTTTTGCGCGGGCGACAAATTTTTCTGAAATTTTTTCTTCTTTTATTTATGCGGATTCTCACGATTTTCAGCCAATTCGCGCGCCGCGCCATGTCCGCTTTTTAGTGTCTCATTTTTTTATACCCCACAAACAAAAGCAGGAACCAGGACAAAAGCAAAGGACGAAAGCAAATGATAAAAAGATTAACGCAGAGGGTACGAAGGTTACGCGAAGGCCGCAAAGCAAAGGCTGTTTTTGCATGGGCCACATCATGGCCCATGGCAAGACAATGTTTTTCTCTGCGCCCCTTTGCGCTGCCTTTGCGCACCTCTGCGTTATTCCTTTGCCTTTGCTTACGCCTTACAAGAGCCTGAAATAAAGCACGAGGAATGGACAAAGGCAAATGATGACAAGATTGACGCAGAGGGTGCGAAGGTTACGCGAAGGCCGCAAAGGAAAGGCTGTTTTTGCATGGGCCACATCATGGCCCATGGCAAGACAATGTTTTTCTCTGCGCCCCTTTGCGTTGCCTTTGCGCTCCTCTGCGTTAATCTTTTGCCTTTTCTCTCTTTCGCATTTCCGCGCCACATGGCGCTTCACATACATTTATTGCATCATCCACGCCACAAGTCCCGGACATCTCCGGGCGCGCGGGGGAGGCGGGGATACGGCCGCTACGCCGGAGATTCCGGTGCGCGGTTTTTCTGCGGCATTCAAACGCGTCCAAAGTGCGCCAGCCGCGGCGCACGCTGAATCTGTTTTGCCCCCCGGCCAATTCGATGCGATCTCCTTCCGCATGGCAGCACCCGGCGGGCCTGGGCGCCGGGGTTTTACAAAACCCCCGATTTGTGTTTTTTTTTCGGGAAGGAGGTGGGCCTCACGCCGGCCTGTAATGCGGCTGGGCCGCTGTGTACGTCCGGGCGTAATAAAGTGCGCGGGTGATGACGCGTAAAACTGCCAGTGAGGCGCACCCGCAGGCACAGCGCCGAAGCAATATCCTTGATGAGACGGGCGGGCCGCAGAATATTTGCAGCGCCGCAATCCGTTACAACTTCGACGTAGCTTTTCGACAATTCGTGAATCCGTGTCCCCGCCTCCCCGGCGTTAGGCCGAGGATGAGGAAATGCTAAGGCAAGGGCAAAGGAAAAGGAAAAAGAAAAGAGTCTCCGACGGCTCAAGGGGAACTTTGAAAAGTTCCCCTTGAGAATCCCTTCAAACTTTTTGGCGGGCAAATTCCCGGCCAAAAACGGGTCGGGCATTTGCCTCTGTTATGTTGGGAAAGGATGTGCAGGTCATATTCAAAAGTGGTGGTGAGGGGGGTGCTGGTGTTTGCGCCGGAAGTGGCGGATTTGAGCATGCCTTTGAGCGGCGGGTTTTCGGTGTCATCATAGTATTCGCTGGTGGCGATGTTGCCGTCGGGGCCGATGACGACTGCCTGTCATGCCGCTATAATAGTACCGTGATGAAGCCGACAATAAGCATCCTTTTGCCTGTTTACAATGCCGCGGACACCCTGGAGCAGGCCGCGCACAGCCTGCGCGCGCAGTCCCTTGAAGACTGGGAATGTGTGATCGTGGATGATGGGTCGGATGACGGCGCATCCGGGATTGCGGAGGCGTTGGCAAAAGAGGACAGCCGTTTCGAGCTGCTCAAGCGGGCGCACCAGGGCCTGGTTGCCGCGCTCAACGCGGGTCTGGCGCAGTGCCGCGCGCCGCTCGTGGCGCGTATGGACGCGGATGACCGGTGCCTGCCCGGGCGGCTTGAAAAGCAAAAGCAGTTGCTTGACAGCGACAAGAGCCTTGCGCTGGTGTCGTGCCTGGTGCGCAGTTTCACGCCGGACGGATCCCCTGTGCCCGAGGGCATGGCCCTGTATGAGGAGTGGATCAATTCCGTGGTCTCGCCCGAGGATATTGATCGGGATTTTTTTGTGGAGTCCCCGTTCGCGCATCCGTCCGTGATGTTTCGCAAGCAGGCCGTGGCTGTTGCGGGCGGATACATGAATCGCGGGTGGCCCGAGGATTACGACCTGTGGATGCGGCTGCGCATGGGCGGGGCGCGCTTTGCCAAAGTCCCGGAAATCCTGTTCGAGTGGCGCGACACCCCGGGCCGCATGTCCCGCACGCACAGGGACTATTCCCTGGTTGCTTTCAAGAAACTCAAGGCGTTTTACCTGATGCAGGGGTATTTGAAGGATTGGCGCGAAGTTACGATCTGGGGAGCGGGCCGTGGCGGGCGCTGGTGGGCCGCGGAACTGGCCGAAGCCGGGGTGCGCGTGCGCCGTTTCGTGGATATCGACCCCCAAAAGATCGGCAGCAAGCACGTGGGCGCGCCTGTGATCTCGCCGGATAATTTGAAACAAAAAATACCGGGCGATTTTATTCTCTGCGCCGTGGAATCGCGCGGCGCGCGAGGGCTGATTCGGGACACATTGCTTTGCATGAAATATACAGAATTAATGGATTTTTTGTTTGTAGCGTAGTTTTCCGGGTTTCCAATCAGAAATTCGCATAAATGAAATCCACGCCCACATTGGCGTGGAGCACGAGAATCGCCAGGGCCAGGGCCGAGCCGAGCAGGGCTTTGACGAGTTTCGCGGCCGCGGGTGTGGGCAGCACGGTGTCGCGCCATTGCGCGTAGGCGGCGTGCGCGGCCAGGGGCGCGGCGTACAGGGCTGTGCGCGCACACAGAAAGATTCCGGCCTGCCACTGGAACGCCGGGGCCGCGCCGGGCGACAGGGTGAAATAGTGCGCGAGGCACCGCATGTCCGATTCCCGGAAAATGAGCCACCCCGCGGAAATGAGCAGAAATGTAGCGGGTATCCCCAGGGCGCGCGCGGGCAGGGAGCCGCGAATGCGCTCCGGCACAATTCCGGCCACACTGCGTTGGGCGACAATCAGCAACCCGTGATACACGCCCCACAGCACAAAGTGCCAGGCGGCGCCGTGCCACAGGCCGATGAGCGCGAAGGTGACAAGAATATTAAAGGCCCAGCGCGGGGTGCTGACCCGCGAGCCGCCCAGGGGGATGTACACGTAGTCGCGCAGCCAGAACGACAGGGACATGTGCCAGCGCCGCCAGAATGCGCGCGGCGAGGGCGCCAGGTACGGGTGATCGAAATTGCGCGCCGCGGTGAGGCCCAGCAGGCGCGTGGCCCCGCGCGCGATGTCCGTGTATCCGCTGAAGTCCGCGTAAATCTGGATGCTGAATGCAAACACCCCGGCCCACAGCACCGGGAATGAGGGGTCGGCAAGCAGGAACACTTTGTTGGCCGAGACCGCCACCGTGTCGGCGATAACCAGTTTTTTGAAAAATCCCCACAGCATGAGCAGGATGCCGTCGGCTGCGGCGTCGGGGTTCCAGCGCCGCTGGCGGTCGAGCTGGGGCAGCAAATCCCCGCCGCGTTCGATGGGCCCGGCCGGAAGTTCCGGCAGGAATGCCACGAATGCGGCCACATCCGAGAAATAGCGGCGCGCCTCCAGCTTGCCCCTGTATATATCCGCGGTGTATCCGATGACACGGAACGTGTAGTAGGAAATGCCCAGGGGCAGCAGGACGTCCCACAGGGGCGTGTTGGCGCCCAGGCCAAGGCCGCGCAGCACCGCAGTTATGTTGTCCGCGAAAAAATTGAAATACTTGAATGCGCCCAGCAGGCCAAGCGCCAGGGCCACGCACAGTGCGAACACGGCTTTTTTGTTTCGCGGGTCTTTTTGCCGCGCCACGGCCAGGCCGCCGGCCCAGGCCAGCAGTGCGGCAAATCCCAGGAGCCCGGCAAACCAGGAATGCACCCATCCGCAGAAGATCAGGCCCACGCCCGCGAGCAGGAAGTTTTGCATGTGGAACCGCGGCACAAGGTAATACACAATGGTGAATGCGGCAAGGAAGATAGGAAACGCCAGGCTCTGGAAACTCATTGCAGGAGAACCTCCGCGCGCCGGGCGAAGATATCTGTGTAAGCTTTTCTGTACGCGGGGGATACGTGCACATCATCGGAATACATGTGCGCGGACAGCGCCGGATCTCCGGTGATATCCATGTATTCAAAACCGTTGGATTCCACATATTCCCTGATATCCGCAAGGTGTTCCCGGAGCGCCGCGCCGCGGTGCGCGCGGCCCGACGCGTCCGGCGCGGTTTCCACGCAGTAGAACACCAGGGGCAGGTTACGGGTTTTTGCGAGTTTCACAATTTCCGGCAGAAATGTGTTGCTGATGGCGTCCTCGAAATACTCGTAACTGAACAGGGAGTCATCCCTGTAGTTGAATTGCGCGGCCCGGGTTCTCGCATTGTCCAGGTCGAACATGCGGTTCATGCTTTTTCGCAACTCGGGCAGCCCGCCGGGGGGCGCGCCGGCCAGGGTGTGCGCGGCCGCATACGCGGCGCGGTCCGCCAGCCTGTTTGCCGCGCTGTACCCCCTGCGCACCGCGACCAGATCGTCGATCATCATTTCCGGGGTACGGTTAAGCTCGCGCACAGCTTCCAACACCGGCTCATGCTCGCGGGAAATCATATCCATTTTCAGACGGTAAATGCCCGTGGTGTTTTTCATGGGGCGCAGGAAATCATCATCGTGAAAGAAAATGAAAATGCGCCCGGGTTGCGCGCCCGATGCGGCCACATAGTTTTTGAGTTCCAGGAACCAGGCGGCCGAGGAATCGCCGCTGCCCGTGAGCAGGAACACGCTGCGGCCGGGCAGGAGCCGCTCCATGTGCGCCTGGTCGATGCGCGATTCCAGCATGGAATTGCCGAGAAATATGAAATCCGGATTATAGCGCTGCAGAACGCGCAGGGGCGCGTTGTCGAACGGGGCGGTTTTTTCAAGTTGCTGGGAAGCCGTGCCCTGCGAAAGCGCGAAAGCGGCGACAAGGCCCAGGAGCGAGATGACAGCAAGGAAGAAGCCGTGGCGGCGCAGAGCGTTCATAGATGGTGACAATTATATTGCCGCGTGAGCGAGAGAACAAATCGGACTTGCGGCCATGTTGCCTTCCCCCATTAAAAAACCGGCCCCGCACAAGGGCCGGCCGGTGATTTTGACATAAAGCAAACGGGTTATTTTTTCGGGAACGTGAGCAGGGTGCGATAGATGAGCGTGTGTCCCTGCTGCCCCTGGTTCCAACTGATGTCCGGTCCGTCCGGGGGTGAGGAGTAGTTGTAAAGCATCAGCGAATCATCGTCCATGGGAATCACGGATGCGAAGCATGTATCGCCTTTGCTGGGCAGATCCTCGATGAAAGAAACCTTGAGTGTTGCCGGATCCACGCGCCATATGGAGCAGCGCTTGGGTTTCTGCCAGTAGTCCACCTGGTATTTCATGAGTTCGCTTTTATAGCCCAGCTTGCGTTTGTTCAGGTCGTAGTTGCCGGACTTGGTGAGGTGGCGCCGGCCCACGAGGTAGATCTCGCCGTTGTGCTTGAAAACCAGGGGCGAGTCGTACTTTTTGGGGTCGGGCGTACATGTCCATTCCGAGGGCGTGTCTTTTTCCGCGCGGCACACTTTGGAGCCGAAGCCGTCCTGGTCGCCCATCTCGTTGCGGCACACCGCGATGATTGCGCCGTCGGGTGCGAATTCGAAATCCGTTTCCGAGCAACCGCCCACGTGCACCACGGGCTTGTCCGGTGTCACGCCGGTCCAATTGACGCCGTCGGTGGTGGTGAGGAAGTGGATTTCCTCGCTGGCGCCTTCCTGGAAGTCGTAGATGTTCTCCCCGCCGCGGTAGGCGAGCATATAGGGCGTGCCGCCGATCACCTTAGTGCGCCAGGGGATGAAGCCCTTTTCCAGGAATTCCCGCGGTTCGGCCCAGTTGCCCGGGCCATTGTATTCCGAGTAAATCATGCCCTTGGGCTCGAAGTCGAACTGGTTGGCGCCCAGCACGGCCATGTACAGGAACAGCTTGCCGTTCAAGGACAGGAAGCGCGGTTCGCGCAGGTCGGTGCCGCGGGCGAATTTGGCTTCAAAAATCCAGTTAGTCTGGTCCTCGGAGCTGACCACGTACATGACCACGTTGGGGCTGGCGAAATGCGTGGGGCCGGTGCGGAAGGCCAGGAACACGCGGCCATCGTGGCGCACCACGTCGAGGTTGTTGTTGGCGTTCTGCGTTTGCACATCAGCGGGCAGGCCGCCCGATGGAACAACCACCGCGTAATCGGACTGAACGGGCGCCACGGCCGCGGGGTCGGCCTGGGGCTTGAAGTCATCCCCTGCTTTTGCGGTGGCTGTGGCTGCGCACAGAACGGCGATTGCCAGAGCCAGTGTTTGCAAATGTTTCATGAATCGGGCCTCCCAAAGGTGAACATGCGCAAAGCGTACCAAAAAAATATTTGATAATTATCAGCGCGCCTGTTCGCGTTTACATCAGGGGCATGATGAACCAGCGCTCATTAATCTGCACAACGGGAACCGAATCTGTGATTGCGCTTTCCTCGTTTTTGAGCTTGGCGGTCATGGACATGGCGCCGCACGCGTCCGGAACCAGCTTCATCCCGGCGTACGCCTGGAGCGTTTCTTCGGAGCACTCGATTTTTTCCACTTTTTCCATTTTGCATTCAATAAGCGGTGTTTCCTTCATCTGTTCATTGAACTCTGTGATGAGCGTTTCCATGGGATCCTCTAACGGGGTTCCGCTTTCCGCGGCCATCTGCTGCATGAATTCTTTCATTTGTTCCATCTGCGCGCCGAACAGCGCTGGCTCGAACAGGTTGAACAGGCTCTGGGCGTCGGCGGTGATGCCGGCGGTGCACATGGCCTCGCCCAGGGTTTGCATGTCCGGCGAACCGGCCGGGGCTTTTTCCTGGTCCCCGAATTGGACGGCCGCGGGGTCGGCGGCGGGGCTGTCCTGGACTGCGGCGGCAGGCAGTGAAATTGTTACAGCGAGAAGCAGGGCCAAACCTGTAACGGCTTGTTTGAAAACGCTAATCATGGCAAAGCCTCCTTATTATGTTTCCTGATCATGCTGCTTGATTATAACGGGATTACAGTGCAGTTGAAAATCAAAAATACTGGTGCGGAATGACGTTCGCGTGGCGATGCGCGGTCAGCAGGTTTCTTTGTCGGCCCGTGTATTTGCTCCGGATTTTTCGTAATGTTTGCTGCGCATGGTTTTTTCAGACAGGTCTGCAAGCGTGTAGTCCTTGAGAACATCCACGATGCGCTCATTAATGATATTCCACATGCGGCGGGACCCGCATTCATCGGAAAAAACGCAGTCCGCGTCCTGGTCCAGGCAGTCCAGAAGCTGAATGTGGCCAATGGATGCTTCCACGATTTCGTTCACAATGATGTCCTGGGGCTGGCGAATAAGCATGTATCCGCCGTTTTTGCCGAGCACGCTTTTCACGAGCCCGGCGCTGCGCAGAGGCATCACGAGCTGCTCCAGGTATCGCAGAGAAAGTTTCTGGTTATCGGCTATCTCGCGAAGCTGAATGGGTTTGGGGTTGTCCGGGTCGTCCGTATGATCCGCCAGGTACACCATGAGGCGGATGGAATAGCGTGCCCTTGTGGAAAGTTTCATGGTTTCTCCCCGGCGCATTTCAAGCGCATCATGCCCTACTTAATTAATAAGACTTCTAAAAAGAACTTTATGAACATGGTTTCATTGTGTCAACACCGGGACCGTCTTGTTCCGCAGGCGCGGGCGGTTATGCCCGGTTATGCGTTTTGCACCCGGCGGAAACAGGGTATACTTAGTGTTGAATGGACGCATGCGACGTTTTACTGATTATTCCGCCGTTTGATTTTACCATGCTGAACTCGGTCACGGGCCGGCGCACGGGCCGCAGCGGGTATTATCTGTATTATCCGCCGCTGGGGTTATGCAGCATGGCCGGGGCTCTGCGCGCACAGGGTTATGCCGCCGGCGTGGCCGACGCACAGTTCGATCGAACCTGGCCCGGGTCGCTGCTGGACCGCGTGCGCGCGCAGCGCCCGGCGCTCGTGGGTGTGCTTACCACAACTCCCGTGCTGCCTGTCGTCCATGAACTGGTGCAGGCCCTGCGCACCCTGCGCGAAACGGAGAAGCTGGATTTCCGCATCGTGGCCGGAGGCGCGCACGTGTCGTGCGATCCGGGCATTGTGCCGGATCTGGGCGCGGACTTCGGGGTTGTCGGCGACGGCGAACTGCCCGTGTGCGGCCTGGCCGATTTGCTGGTGCGCGCACAGGGCCGCGCCGCGGATGTGCCGGGCCTGGTGTGGGTTGAAGACGGGGTGCTGCGGCAGAATGAGCCGGCCCCGGCCAACGCGGTGCGCGACTACCCGCCGCCTGACCGTTCTGTGCTGAACCGCAACAAGTATTTCAACCCGTTTCTTCCCGTGCCCACCACCACCGTAATCTCGGCGCGCGGGTGCCCGTTCCAGTGCGCGTTCTGCTGCCGCTCGCAGTCCATGGGCTCCTACCGCCCGCGGCCTGTGGAGGCGTTTTTGCAGGAAGTCGAACAGGTGCAGGCCGAGGGCTACGGGTTTGTCTCCATCATTGATGAAACCTTTACGTTTGACAAGAAACGCGCGGCGGCCATCGCCCGGGGCCTGTTGCGCCTTGGCCCCAAATTTGCGTGGTCGTGCCAGACCCGCGCCGACACCGTGGACGAGGATATCCTGCGCATTATCAAGCGCGCCGGGTGCATCAATATTTCCTTTGGCGTGGAAGCCGGGGACAGCGCCGTGCGCGGGGCCATGGAAAAAGGCGTGGACAACGATCATTTTGTGCGCGCTTTTTCCCTGTGCAAGAAAATTGGAATATCCACGAACGCGTTCCTGATGATCGGCAGCCCGGGCGAAGACCGCGCCGCCGTGCAGCGCTCCGTGAATTTCGCAAAGAAGCTGGACCCTGATTACGTGGTGTTCAATATCGCCACGCTTTTTCCGGGCGCCGCGTATTACGATGCATTGCTTGAAAAGGGCGCCGTGGATCGGGATATCTGGACGCAATACATGCGCGGCCAGGCGCCCCTGCCTGTTTTGAACGAGGATCTGGGCAAACCCGAACTCGTGGATCTTCTTAACCGCGCGTACCGCAGTTTTTACCTGCGGCCCGCGTTCATGGCCAAAAAGCTGGCGGCCATCCGCTCGCCGCGGCAAATGTGGCACCTGGCGCGCCAGGCCGCCACTGTTGTGGGCGATTACGTGATGAAGTCGTCGTGAAGACATTGTTGTGAAAGGGTTCTGGCAATCGTCACGCCGCTTTTAAAAAATCTTGTTTCCGGAAAACTGGACGGGTTCCTGGGCGGGGGTCCGGATCCGTTTCTGCGCGCACAGGGCGCGCAGCGGCGCGCCCTGTGCCTTGCGGCCAGCGGCGTGTTCCTGGCCGCGTTCGGCCTTTACCTGTGGTGTTTCCAGCCCGGGGCGGCGTGGGGCGACGGCGCGGATTTTGTACTTTGCTCCTGGTTCCTGGGCGTGCCGCATCCCACGGGGTATCCGTCGTATGTGCTGTTTGGCAAACTGGCGGCCCTGGCGCCAGCCGGTTCCGCGGGCCTGCGCGTGGGCCTGCTGTCCTCGTTCGCCGGGGCCGTGTGCGTGGCCTTGTTTTTCCTGCTGGCCGCGCGCCTGGCGCGGGGCGCGGCCGCGGGCCTGTATGCCGCGGTTCTGCTGGGCCTGTCCACATTCTTCTGGTCCGGCGCCGTGACCGTGGAGGTTTATGCGCTCAATCTGCTGTTCTGTGTGGGGATCGTGTCTCTGTTTGCCAAATCGCGCCAGGATGTGCGGCCCGCGATCCTGTTTTTCCTGGTGGGTGCTCTGGGCATGGGCAACCACGGAACCCTGGTCATTCCCGCGGTCATCGTGGGGCTCGCCGCCCTGTGGGTCGTGATCAAGCGCACGGGGCCTGTCGCGGGTTTTCTGCTCGCGGGACTGTTTACGTTTCTGGGCCTCACAACATATCTCGCCCTGCCTTTGTTCTCCGCGCGTTCGGCGCTGTTTGACTGGAACAACCCGGAATTCGCGCGCAACATGCGCCTGTTGCTGAGCGGATATGATTTCTGGGTTGTGGGCGAGTATATCCCCGCGCAGATGTTGAAGAATTTTATGCAACTGGTGGAATCCATCGGCGCGCAGCTCACGGAATTCGCGGTTGTGGCTTTTTTCATTGGGTTGCTCTTTGCCAAAAACGGCATGCGGCGCCGCGTGCTGCTGTTCATCGTGTTCATCGTGTCCGCGCTGTTTCCCATCCTGTATCCCACGCGCGAAAAGGAATCTTTTTTCCTGATTTCGTTCACCTTGTTTCTGTTGTTCGCCGCGGCCGGGCTGCGGCGCGCCGGGGACTGGATTCCGGGCAGGACCGCGCGCCGCGTGGTCCCGGCCGTGATACTCACCCTCGCGGCCGTGCACGGGATTTTTCTCATGAGCCGCAACAGGCATTACCTGGCGGAGCGGCAGAACGTGACCCCGCGCATTTATAGTGATGCGGTATTTGAAAGCGCACCACGCGACGCCCTGATCTTCATGGACCACGTGGCCGATGACACCGTGTTTCCACCCATGTATTTCCACTACCTGGAAAACAGCCGCCGCGATACGTTCCTGTTCTACCGGCTTTACATGGCGTTTCCGTGGTGGATGGACGCCATGCGCGCGCGCGCCGCGGAGCTGGGTGCGGCCGTGGATATTCCCGTGATTGATTTGATCGAGGAAAAGAACGCGCTTTACGAAGTCGGCGCAGAGGAGCAGGAGCGCCTGGCCGCGGGTAAGACCATGAACACCGTGGCCATCGACATCCAGACCGTGAAGTTGCTGAACAGCAATCGCGCGGCGGCGCCGATCCTGATCAATACCCCGGACCGGTTTAACCAGTCCCGCCTTTCCGCGGGTTATGATTTTTCCCCGCACGGGGCCCTGTTCATGCTTGATGCGCAGCCCGGAGCGCCCATGGCCCCGGATCTGGACGCCGCGGCCATGATGTTTGATGATGCGGTATTCCGCGCCCTGGTGTGGGAGCTTCACGCGGAGCGCGCGGGGTGGCGCCTGCACCGCGCCGAGCTGGCGCAGCAACTGCGCCGTCATGACGAATACAAAGACAATCTGCGCGCCGTTGTGGGGCATCTGGAGGCGGCGTTACAATATAAGAAGGACGACTGCAGCACGTATAAGATCCTGGTGCGGGCGTATGCTGAACTCGGCGACCCGGCCATGGCGCGCGAATACGCGAACAAACACGCGGAGTGCAAACGCACGGAATATGATATTCGTTAACCCGGACTGTTATCATGGCTTCCGCTTCCCGTCCCTGGGCATGCTCAGCATCGCCGCGGTTCTGCGCGATCAAGATCTTCCCGCGCATTACGTGGACTGCAATTTCGAGCCGGACTGGAAAACGCGCCTGGCATCGCTCGTGGCCGAGGATCCGCTAATAGGCATCACCGCCAATATCCTGTCCATAAAGCCCGCGCTGGAGTTGTCCGCATACATTCGCGGGGCGCACCCGGGCGCGCGCATTGTCATGGGCGGCCCGTATCCCACGATTGAATACGCGCAACTGATTCCCCGGGCCGCGGACATCGTGGTGCTGGGCGAGGGTGAACAGGTCGCGCCCCGCATCGTGCGCGGCGAGCCGCTCAAGGATATCAAATCCATCGCATACAAAGAGAACGGCGCGGTTGTCGCCAATGAGCGAAACGGGCTTATCATGGACCTGGATGCGCTGCCCGCGCCCGCCTGGGATCTGGGCACCATCGGCCGGTACCGGCTGCCGCACACGCGCAAGAACCCGGTGCTGCCCATCATGTCCTCGCGCGGCTGCCCGTTCAACTGCATTTTCTGCGGGTCCGACATTATCAACGGCAACCGCATCCGGTACCGCAGCGTGGATAATGTGCTGGCTGAAATTGACCGCATGTACCATGAATTCGGGGTTCGCGAAATCCAGTTCTGGGACGATAATTTCACACTGAAAAAAGGCCGCGCCATGGAACTGTGCGAGGGCATTATCCGCGGAGGCTACAAGGGCCTGTGCCTGTCCATTCCCAGCGGCATCAAGCCGGATCACGGGGACGACAAGCTGTTCCGCACCATGGCGCGCGCCGGATTCTATTTCCTGTGCATCGCCGTGGAAAGCGGATCCCAGGAAGTCATGAGCCAGCTTGGCAAGAAAGTGGATGTGCGCAAGGTGCGCGAGACCATCAAGTCCGTGCGCCGCGCCGGCATCCTCACCAACGGGTTTTTCATGATCGGGTTGCCGTTCGACACCCGCGAAACCATGGAGCAGACCATTGCGTTCGCGCGCAGCCTGCCCCTGCACCAGGCCCTGTTTTTTGTCACCATTCCGTTCCCGGGCACAGACCTGCACCGCATGGTCAAGGAGCAGGGCCGGTTCCTGTTCCATGACGAGCAGCAGCTTTACGAAGACGGGTATTTCATGGGCCGCGCTTCCTACGAAATGCCCGGCCGGTTCGACGCCGCGCTCGTGGAGGAAATGTACAAAAAAGCCTACCGTTCATTTTTCCTCCAGCCCGGTCGCCTGCTTTCACTCGCCATCAAGCGCATCCGCCGCCCCAGGGATATTTACTATCTGGTGATGAAAGGGTTGAAAGTGATTTTCAGGGGGCGGCAATTTTAACAAAAGAAGAGGTCCTTCAAGCGATCATGGAACATTATGAGCAACGTTATAAACGCTTTAGCAACGGAGAACCTGAAGAAATCATACGGTCTTACCTTGAGATGTTTTGGAATTGTTTTATTACCACGGAGCTTCAGAAGGCATATGAAAATCAACAAACCGGGTTATTGTTAATTGGTATTCAGTCGGTTATTGCAACTTTGACAGAGGGTATATGGGGTAAAACGGGAAAAGATAGTATTCAATATTACCTTGAACGATATGTCGACCAGGATGAAAGCAATAAAAAATTTTCAAAAATTGCGGATATAATTCATGAGTTAAGAAATGGGCATATGCATCGGCTTTATACACGTATTTTTCACCACGTTGTTTTTGATTATACGTTGGATCAAGGTTGGAAGTTTGAAGATGAAAAATTGTATTTTAATTTGAATGTATATTTCGATTGTTTTAAACAAGGCTATCCAAGGCCTTACGATTTGAAGGAATTACATTTGACGCCAGAGCAAGCAATTGCAGCAAAAAAAAGATTGCTGAAAGAATTTGACAAGGGTAGTGATGCATTGAAGCAAATAAGAGAGATGCAAGGGAATTAATCATCACATAACCGCATAATACTCGCTGCTTGCTGTGGGTTCGGGAACGGCCAGTCCATCTTCAATCAGGCCTTTAATGTGCAGTTCAAGAGCCTCGCGCATGTTGCGGCCAGCGTCTTCTTTGGTAGCGCCTGTGGCGATACATCCGGGGAGATCCGGCGCATAGGCTGAATAATTGTTTTCTGTTTTTTCGATAACTATCAAAAAGCGATACATTTCATCCCCTCTCTTTCATTCCGGCAATTCTTCGAGGATCTGATCAAACAAATCCTCAATAAGCGGCGCCGTGGATTGCGGGACGCCTGCGGACAGGGTGAGTGCGCCGCGGCAGCCGCTGAGGCCGATGCCGATCATGGGCGGGTAAATGGGCGGCACGAGCAGGAATGCGCGGTCCGGGCGCAGTCCCCCAAAGGTGATGGACTCTTCGTCGATGGGGCCCATGTTGGTGAGCACGGTGGGGAAGTTCTGCTTTTTGATGACGTCCTTCATTATCCAGGCGAAAAAGGCTTTGAGCCGGGGATAGGGCATGGCGCGCAGCAGGGGGTGCAGGCACGGCTCCACGATGCCGAACCAACTGGCTTTGCGGCGGCGCGTGATGGCGGCCACGCGGTCCAGGGTGGCGGGAATTCCAGGGACAGCATACTTAATTCCGTGCAAGAGTTTTCTTGGTCTGCCGCTTCTCCACAGAAATGATATAACCCGCGCGCTGGAAACATATTTCTGATTGAAGTAAAATAAGACTATAAAGAAACAGAAGCTGGCCATGGAAGTCAATTAAAAATGCGAGGGATGTGAAAGCAATGTCTGGAAAGGATTCAATTATTAAGGAAATTGATCGGCTTCCGGAATCACATGTCGAAAAAGTGCTGGAGTTCATCCGTTTTTTAAAGACGGGTAATTCAAGGGAGAAATCAGGGATCGCGGTTGCGAGCGAATCATCTCTAAAAAAAGATTGGTTGAGACCGGAGGAAGATCAGGCTTGGCAAAATTTATAAGAGGCGATATCGTTGTTGTCCCTTTCCCTTTTTCTGATTTGACTCAAGCAAAGAGGCGTCCTGCACTGATAATCGCAGACCTTGAGGGGGACGATTATGTCCTCTGTCAGATAACCAGCAAGCAAGTCAGTGACAGGTATTCCGTCCCTGTTGAAGATAACGATTTCAAAGAAGGATCCCTCAAGCAAAGTAGCAACGTCAGGCCAAATCGCATTTTCACCGCCGACCAGAATATCATCCTTTATCGTATCGGGCATCTAAAACCGGATAAATTTGATGAAGTTATCAAGAAGATCGTCGCTATACTTCAGACGGATTAGTTGCCTTGTTCGTACTTGCCTGATGAATACTTCCTCTGCTTTTCGTAGAAACCATAACCCCACTACTGCTGTAGATTTCCATTAAAAGTTGAGGATTGATGACAATAGTAATAACTAAGAATTGCAGAAATCCATTATTACCTCACTGAAATCCGCGTCATTTCGGTTGTTCGACTTGGGTCGAAGTTGAACACAAAACACTTTGAAGTAGTGTCAAGTTGTATTTGATATTTGGAATTCTTAATCAAATTCAATAATATTTTGTAGCTTTTTACCCTTCAATTTTTGACAAAAGGTAATTTGGTTTATCTGAATCTCTTTCATGTTTTCAATCCGGCAATTCTTCGAGGATCTGATCAAACAAATCCTCAATAAGCGGCGCCGTGGACTGCGGGACGCCTGCGGACAGGGTGAGTGCGCCGCGGCAGCCGCTGAGGCCGATGCCGATCATGGGCGGGTAAATGGGCGGCACGAGCAGGAATGCGCGGTCCGGGCGCAGGGCGCCGAAGGTTATGGAATCGTCGTCGATGGGGCCCATGTTGGTGAGCACGGTGGGGAAGTTCTGCTTTTTGATCACGTCGTTCATTATCCAGGCGAAAAAGGCTTTGAGCCGGGGATAGGGCAGGGCGCGCAGAAGGGGGTGCAGGCACGGCTCCACGATGCCGAACCAACTGGCTTTGCGGCGGCGCGTGATGGCGGCCACGCGGTCCAGGGTGGCGGGGAAGTCCGCGCCCGGGTCCGTGCCCAGGTGAATGTAGTCGTAGGCGCTGAGGTTGCACACAGCCTGGGCGCGGCCGCCGGGCATGTACCAGCGGCGCAGATCCACGGTCATCTGGAGGCGCAGTTGCGAGCGCCCGTCCCACTGGCCCACGTGCATCACGGCCCGGTGCAGGGCCGCGCACAGCATGTCGTTGAGTTTGGCGTTGTGCGTGCGGGCGTACGCGGACAGAGCGGCGGCCTGCCCGGCCGGGATGTGGCGCACAACGTACTGCATGGGGCCGCTCGTGCTTGCCTCGGGCCACAGGCCGTGGGATTTCGCGGGGAACATATTGTTTTTGGTAATGTGGAGATAATTCCAAATTATGCGCGGGTAAGCGCGCCAGGGCAGTTGCTTCATGATCTGCGCGTAGCTGCGGCTTCCGGCGATATTGGGTTCGGGCCGGAAATCGGGGTTGTCGCACAATTCGTTGTACATGCGGCAAATGGCGGCTGCGATATCCTTTGTTCCGCCGGCGTCGGCTGCGGTGTGGTCGGCTTTGATGAGCAGGCGGTCGCCCCGGGCGGCCTGCCACAGGCACGCGGTGGCCATGGGTCCGGCGCCGGGCCTGGTTGGGCTGATGGCGAATGCTTCGAAAGATTCCCCATCCTGTGTCACGGTAAGGGCGGTCCTCTGGCCCGGGTCGAGCCGCTGCCAGTAGGCGCGTTTGCCGTCAATCACAAAGCGGCAGCCCAGAACGGGCTCGGCGTCCATGGCGAGGTCCATGGCGCGCGCCAGGCGGCCCGCGTCCAGGCGCCCGGTGAACTCCATGTGCATCTGCACCATCATTTCGCCGATGCCGATTTCCTGCCAGGCATGCACGGCGCGGTCCGCAGTGGCCGAGGGGAAACGGTCCGGAATTGGGATTTTCGCCATGGCATAAAGGTATGCGTTTTTTGCAAATGAAGCAAGGGTGCGCGCCGGATCCCGGCGTGAGGGCCGGCTGCGGCGCATGGCCATTGCGTGCAGCCTGTGGACGGATTCCCCTGATCGGTGGTACATTTTCTAATATGGATACCCGCGCGCGCGGAGCCTGTGCGCGCTTTGCGTGGGACAGGCAATCATTGTTCACGCATTAAAGGAAGTACATCGGATACATGACATTTTTAGGGTTGCAGTCTTCAAAGCGCAAATTATACGCCCTGGCGTCTCTTGTGTTCCTGAGCGTAATGGGGTGGTTCCTGTACTGCGCCGCGCCCACGCTGTACTGGGGCGACAGTGCGGAGATGGCGTCGGTGGCGTGCTCCCTGGGCGTGCCGCACTCGCCGGGTTATCCGTTGTTTTCGGTGTTCATGCGCCCGTTCACGTGGCTGCCGGTGTCGCCGGCGTTCGGGCTGAACGTGATGGGCGTGTTCCTGGCTGCGGCTGCCGCGGCGCTCCTGCTTCTGTTTTTGCGAGACATCACCCGGAGTTTATTTGCGGCCCTTGCAGGCGCGGCCCTGCTGGTGAGCATTCCTTCGTTTGCATTCCACTCCCTGGCTATTGATGTGTATCCCCTGCACATGGTGCTGTTCGGCGCGCTGCTGTACTGTACAGGCCGGCACGAGGAAACCGATGATGTGCGGTGGTTCCTGGGCGCCCTGGCCGCGGTGAGCCTGGGCATGGCGCACCACATTCTGATGTACTTCGTATTCGTGTCGTACCTGGCGTACTGCGCGCTGCGCGTGGGGCATGTGCAGCGTGTGGCGGGCGTGCCTCTGCTGCTGTTCTTCGGGTTGTCCATGTACAACCTGCTGGTGTCGCACGACCTGGCGGCCGAGCTGCGCGTGTGGTACCTGGCCGGGCTCGGCAGCATTGCCGTGGCGTATGTTGTGTATCTTGTTTTTCTGGGCGTAAAGCGCGCGGCCGCGTTTCGCACGTCCATGGCCGTGCTGGGCGCGGGCCTGTTTGTGTTTGCCGCGGCCACATTTTTATTCGCATATCTGCCCATGGCTTCGGCGCGCGGCCCTGTGGCGGACTGGTGGAGCCCGGACACGCCCGCCAAGTTTCTCAACCTGCTGTTTCTCAAGGGTTACCCGCCCACATTCCCGGACACAACAATTGAATTGATGCGGCGCGTGGACCTGGGCGGATTCGTTACGCAGACATCCATCCTGGTGCTGATTGTGGCGGCGGTGGGTGCGGCCGTGATGTTCGTGCGGCGCACATACCTGGCGCTGCTGCTGCTGCTGGCCGGGGCCATGACGCTTGCGGGCACGCTGCTGGTGCAGCACGGCAAGCCCGAGGCCCTGCGCCTGCCTGTGTATCTGATCCTCATCATTATTGCCGCGTGGCTCATTGGCTGGCTGCTGCGCGGCGCCACGCGCGGGCTGGGCCTGTTCTACATCATCACCGGCATCCTTGTGGGCGCGGCCGTGCCCGTTCTCGCCATCTTTGCGCCCAGGCTGATGGAGACCCGGATCATGTGGGTGATGATCGGCGTGGCCGCATTCAACATTCTCTGGGGCACTGTGTTCTGGAAATGGAACAAGCGGCTCCTGCTGCTGGCGCCGTGGTATGTGGCGTTCACCGCGCTTGTGGTATTCTGTTTTGCCAAGCCGCAACTGGCCGACATGCGCGTGCTGGCGCACAGCGGCGGCGCGTACGAACTCGGAGACCGGATAATCGCGGACACGGGGCAGGGCGGCATTCTCTTTATCGGATCCCAGACACCCGGCATTATGGCGTACTTTCAGTCCTGCGAAGCGGAAAAAATTCAGAAAAAGAAAATCGCGGTCATCCCGGTTTCGTTCCTGGGTTTTGACTGGAAAATAGAACAGTTGCGGCGGGCGTATCCAGATGTTTACTTCCCGGTGCGTGAGATTAAGGGTGATGGCAAGGACCAGATTTTTTCTACCAGAGGGGCTGGCCACCTTTCCTATGCGCAACGCATGATCGCTGGCAACAGTGCTGAAAGGGGATTTTATTCTGACTTTGAATTTATTCCTTTTGAGATGGGATACGCCACAGTGCCGCATGGGGCGGTGAATAAGATTATTGCGGGTGATTCTCTGGAGGCAATGCAGGCCGCAGCCGCGGAAGACAAAAGGCCCCGTTGGCGCAACGTGTCGGTCAAGGATCTGGTCGAGGCCGAAAACATTGCATCGGTGCATTCACAGCGCGGCCACCTGTATCTGCTGCTGGGCGTGTTGTTTGAACAGGATTCGCTTTTCAAGAAGTCCTGCGGGGAAAGCAGCCGCGCCGTGGAAATCTGCCCCACATGCGCTGCGGGCTATGTGAACCGGGGCGCGTGCAAATGGTACCAGGGCGATGAAGAAGCCGCGATCCGGGATATGGAATACGCGGTGTTTACCCTGCATCCGGAAGATCCCCTGGTGTACAACGTGTATGCGGAAACACTGTTGCGGCGCCATACGGTTCCGGCTCTGGAGCGGGCCATCGGCATTTTTCAGATTTCCCTGCAACTTGATCCTGAGCAGCCGCGCGTGTACAGCAACCTGGGCACGGCGTTTACCATGAGCGGCCGCAAGGACGCCGCAATCGCAATGTACCAAAAAGCGATTGAACAGGAGCCCGGGTACATTGAAGTGTACCGGGCCCTGTCCCGGCTTCATGAATCCATGGGCGACTGCGCGCGCAGCGTGGGCTATCTCGAAGATGCGCGGGATTACTTGAAAAAAAGCGGACGCGATGCGAATGCGGGCCTACAGAGCCTTGATGTGAATATGGAGCTTGCCATCCGCTACCATTCCTGCGGGTGGCGCCAGTTGTTTTTGGATCAGATGCAGGAAGCATACAAGACATTCCGCCAGCCGGACGGCGGCTACACCCTGGATTTCTTCCAGGCCGTGGGCACCACTTTCCGCGAGATCGGGCGTGTGGACATCGCCGCGCGCATCTATGGCCAGGCGCGGCAGCTTTATCCCGAGTACCGGCTGTTTGATATGTACGAGTCCCTGCGTTACGCGGATTGCGCACAAAGCATCCCCCTGCTGCAGAGGGCGCTTATGCTGAGCCCGGCCAACTTCAGTTTGCGCGTGGGATATGCTTCCATCCTGGGCGCCTGCCATCTGCCCGTGGATGCGCAGCGCCAATTGCGCGCCGCAAAAGCCATCGACCCCGGCGAAAAAGGTGTGGACGCGCTCCTTGGCGAATTGTATAAATCCACGAGCGGAATCAAGATTAAAGGCGATGCCGCGCGTTATAAAATTGATATTTTCACAGGCGGCAAGGTGAATCTGGACAGCGCTATATTATTTTACGAAACCGCGCTTGCCGAGGACGGCGGCCAGGGGCGGGACGCGCCCGAAATCATGCGGGCGCTGGCGGATCTCTATCGCGATACGGGCCAGTGCGATGAGGCTGTGGACCTCATGGAACAGGCCACAAGCAGCCCGGACAGCATCAGTATGCAAACCCGCTATATCCGCATTCTGGCCGCGTGCGGACGCAACGAGGATATCGCTTACGCCCTTAAAACACTGTTTGAGGGTTTTGAAAAGGATTACGTTTTTTATCTCGAAACCGGGACCTTGTTCCGCGACCTCGGGCATACGGAAAAAGCCGTGGAGCTGTACCGTGAGTTTTCTCAGGTGCTGCCGGATATACGCCTTACGGATCTGTTCCTGGAGTGCGGCGCCAACGACTGCGCGCGCTGCCTGCCCCTGCTGGAAAAAGTGGCGTCCATGGAACCCGGCGCCGCGGATGTGAAAGCGCACCTGGATCAGACGAGGAGCGCATGCGCTGTGCAGCGATAATCTGCACGGCTCCGAACATTGCTCTCTTTTCGCCTGTTAACCCATTACAGAAAGAAGAACGGATTAATAGCCCCTATGGAATTTAAAGGACTTTCATTAGATGCATTTCAGGTTGAAGCCATTGAGGCCATTCAAAAGGGCGAATCGGTAATTGTATCCGCGCCCACGGGCGCGGGCAAAACGGTCATCGCCGAGTTCGCCATTGAAAAGGCCCTGCGCGAAGGCAAGGAAATTATCTACACCGCGCCCATCAAGGCGCTCAGCAACCAGAAGTACCGGGATTTCTCGGCGGACTATCCCGACCAGGTCGGCATCATGACCGGAGACGTGATCCTGAACGCGGACGCGCCCGTGCTTATCATGACCACGGAGATTTTCCGCAATATTATTTTCGACGTAGGGGCCGAGCGGCTCCGTAACGTGGAATCCGTGATCTTTGATGAAATCCATTATATCAACGACATCCAGCGCGGCACCGTGTGGGAGGAGAGCATCATCTTCGCACCGCAGCACATTTCTTTTGTGTGCCTCAGCGCCACCATTCCCAATTTCACCGAGTTTGCAGACTGGATGCGCGCTGTGCGGGACAAGAAGATCCACACCATCGTGGAGACCGAGAGGCCCGTGCCGCTCAACACATCCATCTGGGTGCCCGGTTTCGGCTTCCGGGATATGAAATTCCTCAGGAAACTCGAGAGCGAAACCATGCAGGAGCGCAAGAAAGGCCGGGGCCAGAAGGTGGATTTCGCACCCCTGGTGCATCACCTGAGGCGCGAAGACCTCATGCCCTGCATCTTCTTTCATTTCAGCCGCCTTGGCTGCCAGAACCTGGCCCTGCGTTTCAAGGGGCTGAACCTGCTCACACCCCCGGAGCGCCATCAGGCGCTGTCTCTTTATGATGAATCGTGCGAACGGTTCGGGGTCACAGAGCGCGCCAACGCCATCCAGATGCGCGGACTCGTGAAAAACGGAGTGGCCTATCACCACGCGGGCGTGCTGCCCGCAATCAAAGACATCCTTGAGCGGCTTTATACCCTGGGCCTCATCAAGCTGCTGTTCACCACCGAAACCTTTGCCGTGGGCATGAACCTGCCGGCCAAGAGTGTTGTGTTTGAAAACGTGATGAAGCACGACGGCATTTCATTCCGCTACCTCACCGCGCGCGAATTCCAGCAGATGGCCGGGCGCGCCGGCCGCCGCGGCATCGACGAAGTCGGCTATGCCATAAGCTGCATCAACCCCATTGACTTAAGCGTGGAGGGGCTCAAGGGCACGTTCGCCCGCCAGGTCGAAGATATCGAATCCCAGTTCAGCCTGTCCTACTCCAGCCTGCTCAATCTCTATGACCGGTTTGGAGAAAAAATATACGATGTGTGCGAACGCAGCTTCAACAATTACAAGAATGTGTACCAGGTGGATCTGCTGCGCGAACACATGCGGCAGGTCGGCGAAGACGTGGAGCGCCTGCGCCAATACGATTGCGTGCAGGGTGATTTCTCGCAGATGGAGCGGTTCCTGGAGCTGCGCAAGGAATTCTTTAAATACACGGATAAATTCAACAAAAGCCGCCATGGCAAAAAGAAGCGCGGCAGTTTCGAATTGCGCGAAAAAATCGAGGGCGTGAAAAACTCGCTCAATGACATTGCGTGCCAGCAATGCAAGCGTAAAAAAAGCTGTATCGCAACTATGAAGAAAATCAAGAGCTACGAGCGTGAAATGGAGCTTATGGGCGACGAAGCCGTGGAAGTGGAAAACACCCAGCGCGCGGGCATACGCCTGCGCCTGGACCTGCTCCAGAACCTCGACTACCTCAACGAACAAGGCCTGCTGCCCAGAGGCAAAATCGCGTCCCAGATTTTCGGGTACGAACTTCAGTTTACAGAATTATATTTCGAGGGCATGTTCGAAGAATTGGACGAAGAAGGCCTGTGCCTGTTGGTGTCGTGCATCATCTTCGAGTCCCGCCGCGGCATGCCCCGGCGCCGGATCAGGGAAAAGAATCTGCAATGGGTTATTGATCAGGGCGATGTGACCGTGCGCCACCTGCGCAAGCTCGAGCAGCAGGCCGGGCTGCCCAACCGCGTGGATCCCCTGGACACGGGCATGGCCGACACGGTCATCGCCTGGTGCCGCGGCGCGAACTTCGAGGACCTGCGCGCCGCCAATCTGGACGACGGCGACCTGGTGCGCAACTTCCGCCTCATCGTGGACTTCATGCGCCAGATGAAACGCGCCATCAACGAGCCCATGTTCCGCGACAAAGTGGACCGCTGCGTCAAGCTCATCTACCGCGACGTGGTGGACGCCGAAGCGCAGTTGCAGACTCAGGTGTGACAACGCGGGCGAAAAGGGAGCAGAGGAAAAGTATTGGTATGTGATCATGGATTACAATGAACCGGAAGCCATGAAGGAAATTGGGCGGATTCGTGAACAACTATATGAAGAAGATGCAGGTTTGACGAATGAGCAGAGAATTGCGAAAACAATAAAGTGAAGGGCAGAGTGATTAAAAAATTTGACCTTAAGCCAATATATAACAGCGACGCAAAACAAAGCACAAATGAATAAAGTCTTATTGTTTTCTCAGGAGCTATTTATTTGCACGAGGCTCATAAGTTGTCATTGCGAGGAGGCTTGCTTTTTGGCCGACGTGGCAATCTCAAGAAGTGTCGGTTTGGCACCAGAGTTTCTCAAGAGCTTTGCGTAACTTCTTGAGATTGCCACGTCACTTCGTTCCTCGCAATGACATGTGAGGGGCTTGGTATTAACAGAGAAGAAGAGAGCCATAGAGTAACGCCCGGATAAAAATAATTTAATTAAGCCCAACCATAATACATACAGAGTGCTTGAACGATTAAACCACTTATTACTCCATACGCTGTGGTTGTAGCTCTATCAAGAGCAGTTTCTGTTTGATTCAAAATCCACCTTTTAACTCCTTGCCCTAATAGGTCTTTTTGTTTTGGCACTCCATCTTTTTCGATTGCCATTCTTAATTTATGTGTGTCTTCTGTAGCAATATTCAAGGAATGAAGATAATCCATCAAAGAGTCCAAATCATTTTCACGAACTTTCATTTTGACTCTTTGAGAAATATTGCTTCCACTAGCAACAACATTGTTGTCTCCGAGAACGAATGTTTGAAATATTTGCGACACCGTTTCATTCTTAATGTGTTCGGAATATTGATCATCTTTTTCTATTTCTGGAAATTCTTCCTTAAGATTCAGAATAAAATCCAATAATCGATTTCGGACTGTATCAATGATACTAACAATTTGATTTCTTCCAATACATTGCCATGCTTGCATTAAAGAATAATTCTGTAGGAAATCAGTTGCATGTTGGGCAATGAGATTTGCAGGCCATGGAATCAAGAATTGAGACTTTCTTCCTTTTCCTTGTTCAAGTGTTAGATCTTCTAATGATTTGATACCACTTTTTTCTTCATGGTTTTCTAAACAATGTTTAATATCTTTCGGTAGATTAATCGTTGGGACTGGGCAATTGTTTATAGCAGCTCCAAAAGCACCACTGAAATTGCCTATACTATTTACATAGAAAACTCTGTATGATGGCGTTTCTAAAGACGTTCCTCTGTAACCGTTTAGTTCTGCACCCACCCATTGTTTCAATGCATCATGCTGTATTTCATATGCAACAATTTTCGTTTTTCTTAATATGTTAGACAAACTATATTCAGGATCCAAGAGTTCTTTTTGAATGTCTTCAATTAATCCCATTAAATGGTAATCCTTTCGAGACAGTAAATTAATATCATAGTATCTCACCAATTCTATTTTACGAAATTAACATCAATCGGTAAACTCCCTTTAGCTTCCGTTTTCCCAAACAACACTTCAACCAAAGCTTCCAGTGATACGCTGCGCGGGTTGTATGCGGCTATGGCTGTGCCGATGTTCTGGAGTTTGTCCAGGTCGTAGGGCACGGACAGGAGGGCGAGAATTACGGGCTTGCCGGATTGCGTCCGTGATTTGCTGCCACTGTATTCCCGGCATGAATAGCTGCCCGGGTTTTTCATCAAGCGTCATCTGTGAAATGAGCTGGTCGAGATCCGGATCCTGCGCGGCTGGCGCCGGACAGGGTAAAAGGAAAGCGATTGAAATGGTTACAAGCAGGAATGATATTGCGAAAATGCGATGATTCATGAGCCCCCCCGAACGTATTGATGGCATTCATTATATCGCACTTGGTCCTCCCCATGCAGGGCGCGACTTTGGTATAATGGCGGCATAAGCGCATTGGGAGGAGTAGAGGCATGAAAATTCAGGGACGACTTATCTTGACACTTCTTGCGGCGGCTGTGGTTGTGTGCGGGGCCGCGCTGCCGGTTCGCGCAGCGGACCGGAATTGGGAATTGCTGTTCGGTGAGAAGCTGGACAAAACTGAAGGCATTGCCGCATGTCCGAATGGCCGCTTGTTTGTAGCTGAAAACGAGAGAGGCGCGGTTTATGAAATTTTGAGCGACACCGAGATCGCCGTGGTGGCCGAGGGCCTTGCGCGCCCTGCGGGCATGGCGTGCAGCCAGGATAACACCCTGTACGTTTTGCTTTATGCAGACGGCATGGCGGTCTCCCTCACGTTTGGCGAGGATGGGGTAGAGCAGAAAACAGTGTCCGATAAGCTCAAAACGCCCAACGCTGCAATCGTGGCCTCTGACGGCACTGTATACATTTCTGAAACCGACAATGGCCGGGTGGTTATCCTCAAAGACGGCGCACCCGAGGAGCTTGTGGGCGGAATTCCTTATGCGAACGGGCTGGCCCTGAGTGACGATGAAACCATGCTGTATATCAATTCCACCACGGGCGGCAAAGTGTATGTGACCCCGCTCATAGGCGAAAACAAGGGCAAAAAGAAAACCATTGCCAAGGCCATCCAGATGGTTGATGGAATCGTGCGCGCCGCCGATGGAACCCTGTATGTGGCATCCTACGCCAAGGGGGATATTGTAGCTATAGACGCGGATGGCAACACCACTGTGGTGGCATCCGGCCTCACGTCCCCGGCTTCACCCACCATCTGGAATGGCGCATTGTATGTCACAAGCTTGAACGGGAACGGGGTTTATAAAGTTGCGATTGATGGGGAATGAAAAAGAGTTATGAAAAGCGTCTTCGACGACTCAAGAGACCCTTTTGAAAAAGTGTCTCTTGAGAATCTCCCCAAATCTTTTACCGGGCAATTGCCCGACAAAAAGCATGTCGGCCAATTGCCTCATGGAATTATTGTGGATGATTCCCATAAGTATCTAATTTCACATTCTATTGCGCCAGGTGCATGGTCAGCGGTTTGGACGTTTTGATGGCATAACCCCGGGCCGGGGCCAGGCTGTTACCCTGGGCGAGTTGCACAAAAGCTCCCTGGAAATAATACCACGGAAGGCCTGAGAGCCAGCCGGATGATAAGGCCTGGCTCAAGGTTTTCTGGTCGCTTGTGGCCGGGTCAGTGAATGTAACCGTGTCACCCCAGGGCAGTTCCGCGGCGAACGGATTGCCGAAAATGTTCCAGCCCTGGTTGAGTGAAATGTCCACGGCAGCGCTGGATGACAGGGCCGCGGCCTGCAGGGAAGAATCCGAATAAATCCATATAGCCTGTTGCGGCTCGGTGGCGTTGAATGCGGGGTCGCTTTTATGCACGAAAAGCGAGGCCGCGCCCAGGGTCCAGATGGAATTGTTTTCCGTGGTGAGGGACGCGGGGTTGGTGCTTGAGCGCAGCACGCCCGCGCCGGCCAGGTTCCAGCCCGGCTCCAGGGTGGTTGCGGTTTCGCCCCCGGGCACGGAGTAGAAGTGCTCGCGCGGATAATAGCGGTGCAGATTGGTGACGTCCATCTCCACGGTGGTGAGCCGCTCGATATTGGCGGCGATGGAGCCGAACGAGAACACCAGGCTGTTGTCCTGCATGCGCGACAACAGGCGCGCGCGCTCCACGCGGTAGATGAGATCGGAACCGTCGCCGAAGTTGATGGCCACGCCGCGATCGGTTTCGTACGATGTGTAGGGAGTGACCAGGCCGAGCGGGTTGAGGTTGAGTTCGGCCACGGCGTTTGCGCCTGGCAGGTAGAAGGCCGAGATTTCCCATTCCTTTGTGTTGCCGCCCCAGAACTGAACGCCGTATGCGAAAGCGTTTTTGGGATTGAGCATGTCGTCGGCGCTGTCGAACACGTATTTGAGTTTTAGGAGAAAATAGAAATATTCGATATCGTGGGATGCGCCCAGGGGGCCGTATACGTCGCGCCGCTCGGGCAGGGGGTCGGCGAGCAGGGTGATGCTCTCCTCTATCGGGAATTGGTTGTAGAGCGCCTCGCCCGTGTCATCATTTGGCACGTATGACAGGTCCTGTTTGAACGCGGCCGTGTCGGTCCAGTCGCGCACCACGCCCGCGGATTCCGTGGTGCAGTTGCCGAAGTTGTCGGTTACGGACACGAAGTAGTTGACTGTGCCGCCCGTTGGCTGGCCCGGAATGCGGCCGTTGTATGTGTCGCCCAGGGCCTTGGCCATGGCAACTGTGGCGAATGTTGCGCCGCCGTCCGTGGAATAGTGCAGTAAAGGCGTTAAGGTCGTGGCGTCCGCGGAAGTGATGTCCGCGCTCACCCACACGGGAATGTCCGAGGGCGTGTTCGTGGGGCTGTGCGTGACATTGGAAATAAGCGGGGGCATGTATCTGCGGGGCAGCAGATTGATTGTGTACGTTTCGATTTCATTTTCCGCGGACGTGTCCGGGTCGATCCACAGCAGGGTCATGGTGGCGTGGCCCGGAGTGGTTCCGGCGGTCACGTCGAACGCGGCCTGGCCGCTGCCGTCAAGCGTGGCCGTGGGTTGGGCAATGGTGACGTCCCCGGCGTCGAGGCGCAGGCGCACCTGGATTCCGGCCGCGGGCGCGGTGCGGTAGCGTGTTGTCACCCCATCGGTATAGGAGACCTGCTTCATGAGCTGTACGTCCACCTTGGCCTGGCTCTGGCCGTCGGCGATCACGTACCATGGGGTCAGGCCCGCGGACTGGCTTGTCACAGCCAGGCCGTTATCCGCGGCCGCGCCGTCCACGGCGCCTGTAACAGTGGTGGTCTGGCCCGCTGTCACGGTGAAGTCAAATGTCTTGAAGTTAAGATTTTCCGTGATAGCCTCAAGAGTGTAGTCACCGGGCGCGTAATTGAATTCGAGAGTGTCCCCATATGCAACCTGGCGCACGAATCCAGTGCCGCGGATGCGCACGCGCGCGCGGGGTGCGCCAGCCAGGTCCAGGGTTACAGAAACCGTGCCGGGTTCCACAACCAGGGCCGCGGCGCGGCCCGCGTCCAGGAAGCCGTAACCAATGGTGTTGTTGGGAATATCCAGGAATGAACCGCCCGCATCATCCACATTGGTTGTGTCGCGGAGGATTTGCATGATCTGGCCGGGAGTGAGGTCGGGGTCGGCCTGGAGCAGGAGCAGGCATGTGGCGGCGACCACTGGGGTGGCCGCGCTGGTGCCGCCGAAAGATGTATAGCCTCCGCCCGCTTCAGAAGTATAGTTGTTGCCGCTGGGCGCGCTGAGATCCGGCTTGATGTAGCTGCCTTTGAATTCGTCGGTGTACCACTTGGCGGGGCCGCGGCTGGAGTAGGATTTAATGCTCAGCAGGCCGCGTTCCGCGCCTGGCCCGGCCGCACCCACGCCGATCACATATTCGGGGATATTGGCCGGGGACACCGTGGTTTCGTAGCCGGGTCCGCTGTTGCCGTTGGCGTTCACGAGCAGGATGCCGTTCTGGTACATGGCTTTGGCGTAGGGGATGTAGGCGTCACTCTGGAGGCTGCCCCAGGAGCCTGAGATCACGCGTACGCCGTCGTCCGTGGCAGGGTCCCCGTCCGGGTCGGCCAGCCACTCGTGGCTTGTAATCAGGGCCTCGCGCGACGGGAACGCCTTGTCGGTCTGAACCGTGGAGTGCACGTTGAAAGAAGAGACCATGATTTTGGCCTGATGCGCCACGCCGATGTAATGGCCCGAGGCGTTTCCGCCCACCAGGATTCCGGCCACGCTGGTGCCGTGCCCGCTGCCGTTGAGAATTGTGGGGTAATCATCGCCCGCGGGAATGCCTTCGTCTTCGCCGAATTC
>Ga0351883_1020_pt1 | contig 56319 bp, 48 predicted proteins | sample BONcelFGM3001F14_FD_206772 | JGI IMG/M metagenome (GOLD analysis project Ga0351883, IMG submission 206772) | Enriched cells from coal bed in the Powder River Basin, Montana, United States - BONCAT cells FGM rep3 HSBNCT.FGM.300.1.F14 ...
CAAAAAACACATTTGAATAAGCTTTTAACGACATTGCAATATCTTCAGGGCGACTTATCATAGTTTTATCAACCAGAACTGCTATAGGCTTGACGTAAGAAAATGAATGACCAGGCTCAATAATCGTTTTATTCACCACGAGCTGATCCAACATAGTATTTCTGCCCGAAACAACTGGTACTTCATCAATCCTAACGGTTGTTTTTTCAGAACATAGCATTTGTAAAAACTTCCGATAATCATGATGTGGATATGAATTTCGCAGGTCTATAATTAAACCACGTGTTCCTGCCATTTTTACCAGTTCATTTTCTATGTCATCAGGGCCATTAATGGCGGCTAGATTAAGAAATCCAATATTGCCATCCAGAACACCACTTGCTTGTCGATTATCTCCAGAACCCAGAAACCCGAACACATATGTATTACGCAAAACATCAATAGATTCCACTTTACCACCCTTATTAATCGCGAGTTTCATAACACTGCCCTCTTTTCCAATAAAAAATCCAGGGTTTATAATTACTGAAATCAGCCCCTGATTATTGCTGGTTGATATTCTTTGCTTTTCACCTTCCAGAATTGAATGAATGGGGTTTCCATCAATTGATAGTATTTCATCGCCAATTGCCAGAGTTGATTCCAGAGAGCTGTCAATTGCAGTTATTATAACCTTACCCTCAATCCATTCAAACTTAATAGGGGCAACAAATAACTCAGTGAAATCAACAATAGAAGGGTGGTATGTTGATACATGAGAGTCATTCAGGTGAGACAGCCACTCCTGAATAAGCATATAGTAATCCCTGTCATTTTCTGTTTCCAGTCCGCGTTCGAGATACTTGCCCAATGAGCTCTCCCAATCGATGCCAATCTTATCGGGATGAGTATAAAAGTACTTGACTATTGTCCATACTTTTATGACGCCTAAAATTTTTTCCTCTTTGGAAAGTTTTTCATTTGAGCTATTATACCTTGGGGGAGCAATTTCAAATGAAAAGTATTGTGGCAAATCAGGTTCTACCTGACTGGATTTAATAAAACTTATGATATCCGTCTCATTGAGTTTTGCAAAACTGGTATTGGGTTTAAACACAGAGTAGTCAGGATTTATCCGCGATACCAGGTTTAAGATAAATTCAAAGTTGTTGAAAGTGTATTTCTTTAAGTCAGGATTGGTTTCAAAAATGGGCCCCGTGTCCTCATTAATTACATAAGTACAAAGCCTGTTCGAAGCCAAAGTGGATAACAAGTTCTCATAGTAGAACCTTATGCTGTTATTGGTAATAAAGTACACCGGACGTTGAATGGGCGTAAAATCATTAAAAGAATTTTCAGGAAGTAATTGCTGAATTCCTTGCTGATAATGTTCAAATGTCATTATTCTGCCATTTCCGGCAATTTGTTTGTCGTCAACTGCAACTTTCAATCGTTGCTCATACAACCACCAGTCGTTGTACTCGTCCCATCCGAAATGCTCCCTGCTGACGTTTAGACTCATTGGAATACTCTCCTTGAGTAGCATTGAAGCAAAATAATCGAGGGGAGTGAATGAATGCTGGTCAATAACCAATAGATTTTCTATACGAACATCAATAACCAATGGTATAAGTGAGGATCGATCGCTTATCAGAGAGTCAAGGTAGATAAGGAGTCTGTAATCTGAAAGTTCAGATTCTGAAATTCTGATGTATTGAACCTCTTTGCTATTTTTCAAATTAAATGGACTTATAAAACTTTCATATTCTTTCAATTGCACTCTTGTGAACGGATCATCCAGTACTGATAAAAGTTCTGTATTAATAATTACAGTAAATTCTTCATGAGTTAATTCATTCTTAATTGCAGGGAGAAAATCAACAAGTTGTTTTTCCCATTCAATATTCTTATCAGATCTGATAACAGATGGATGAAACAAATAGGTTTCGCCCCAGATAATAGAAATTTCCTTAAGTCTCTCAATATTATATTCTTGAGAATGAGAAGCAATTGTAATCCACGATAGAAAAAATATAAGTACAGTTTTCATTTGCTGGTATTTATTTTAATTTGAAAGTACAAATCAGTTCTTCGTAACAAATATAACAACTTTTTAAATATTTAAGCCAGCCATCAAGCTGTTAATTTACTCATAGGATTAAAGGTTTTTGTGTCTTCATTGAGGCTGTTGTGGTATAGTTACTGCAGGATCTGCCGGAAACTCACACAAGAGTGTATTTAGTAATTTTGTATCATCAATTTTTGGCAAAAGTAAATCATCACTTTGCAACAAGAATAAGTTCACATTCACAGTAAACGCAAAGAAGTTCACAGCTTGCTCCGATTATTTCAGGGTTCAGGGAGGTCAGTAAGCCGGAATTGCATTGTGACCCGGGGTCAGTATTGCCGGAATGGCAGCACTGCCCAAAAGTATAACTCTGAGTTTACAACAACTTAAGGGGGGCCGCTTGATCGGAATGGGGGGCAGGATGGTCCGGAATTTACATAGTCGGGTATTATATTGAATTGCAGATTCAATGGTGTGCAACGCGGAATTGCAGCCGAGGCCGCCTAAGCAGCCGAGCCATCAAAAAGCGTGCAGGCTCAGCGAAGCTAAATTCTGCATAGTCGGGAGACTGCGTTTACTTCTTATTTGTTTGGCCTGCTGCCTTATGTCAGAAAAGAGATGAATTATTCATTATTTCTGGGCGGTGGTGCCAGAAGGCCTGCTAATGCACCTATTGCTGCTGAGCCTATGGCTGTTAGAATTGTAGGTACACCGCTATCATTAGAAATTACTCTCATTCCGATTAATACAATTACTCCAATAATAATTGATATTATTGTCACACCCAGTGAAAGGACAATTATTCTGTATATCCATTTATCATTGGAAAGTGGATTGATTTGTTGAAAATTCCGAATCGCATCAACCGGGTTTTCCTTAAACTCATTTTGCAATTGAGTATTATTTTCAAGTTGACTCTTGAATTGATCGAATGTTTTGATTTGTCTAAGTTCCATTGTAATTTTCTTTTAAAGTTAATAATACGTGTTTATATTCTTCAGACTTGCAGGTAAGGTGAATATACAAATAAGACTGCGTATATTCTCCTTGTTTTCATAAATGGCTTAAACAATTAGTTGGATGGGAATGTTCAGGGATTGGGGGAGTAGCTATACCTTGATTTCCCCCGGAATGTTAACCAATTTTCACTGGATTGGTTATGTACTATCTCTTTCGTTTATAATGCAGTTGAGTTAGTCCTGTGTCAAATGTTTTTGAATTGATAAGTTCAAGTGTTTGTTCGGGTCTGCCGTCTTTGAAAAGTCTTGTGCCATTACCAATCAATACAGGCACAATTGAAATAATGAATTCGTCAATCAGGTCGCTTTTCAATAGTTCGTTCACTATTTCAGCGCCACCATCACAATAGATATTTTTTCCGTTTTCGCTTCTTAGCTGTTGTATTAAGTCAGTTAGATTTCCGGTGTAGAACTTTGTTTTGCCGACATCTGGTCTTTCTGTTCTGGTAATAACATACACATTTCTTTCCCCGTTGTCGTAATGTGAAGAGCCAATTTCTTTAACTACCCAATCATAAGTTTTTCTACCCAGAATTATGGTGTCAATACCTGCTGTAAATTCGGTATAGCCATAATCTTCCCCTTCTTTTTCGACCAATTTCAGAAAACTAAGGTCGTCATTCGGTTTTGCGATATAACCGTCCAAACTTGTTGCTATGTAAAGTGATAATTTTCGCATCGTTTTGTTAATCATTGGTTTTACGTGTTTTCCCACCTGAATGCATCCTGATGCATCGGGACGGTGCGGCTAAATGCAAAAATAATAAGATTTCTACCATCACCCTCTTCCATCCTAAGCCTTTTCCTTAAAGCAGTTGTATTACATTTCTTGAAGGAACTTGTGAGCCAAGCGGGACGCTGTCACGCTTTTTGTTTACTGAACTTTTACGAATACTCGATAAACTCTTACACTTAATAAAAAAATACGGACACTTATACATTTACTTACACATATATAAATTATTGGCGTTAATTGCGGCGTTCAATTAAATTAATTATTTACATAAACTAAATTAAAATGAGCGTAAAGTATGTACTTGTAGAAAGGGGCAATCCGATGAATGTTCAAGCGCCCAAAAAGTTTTATGCAATAGCTAAGTCGGCAGGAGAAATTACACTGAAGCAATTGAGCAAAGACATTTCATCCAGGAGCACAGTAAACTCTTCAGATACCCTTGCGGTGCTTGATTCACTTATCCAGCAGCTGGTAAAGGAACTTGAAGCAGGCAGAATCGTAAGGCTGGGTGATTTTGGTAGTTTTCAACTATCAGTGAGCAGCGAAGGAGCAGAATCTGCGGAGAAATTCTCCAGCTCATACATTAAAAAGAGCCGTATTATTTTCAGACCCGGAGTAGATCTCAGAGATATGCTGGCAACTGTGAGCTATTCAAAAAATTAATTTGTTGCTTGTTGATCATTAAGTTGCAGGCCGGTTTTTACCGGCCTGTTTCTTTGAAGTTTAACGCTATTAGGAAAGGTCCCCAAAAAACATCCATATCTTTTTAGAAAAACATCCATATCTTTTTGGGAAAACATCCATATCTTTTTGGGAAAACATCCATATCTTTTTAGGAAAACATCCATATCTTTTTCCAGAGTCGTTTTATCTTGTAGAAAATGCATGTAATTACCGGCTTATTATTGCAAATTGGAATGCTTTAAAGGGAATAATTAATGGGAAATGTGATGCGATGGGCTGGAAAACAATCTCAATATCATCAATAACTTATAAGTCTGTTCAAACATTATTAATTTCTGTATTTTTCTTTACGTCATATTTAATAGCAAAAGTTATTATTTTAGTCTTTAAGAAGCAATATTCCTTCATTTATTTTGTCCAATATCTTATCATAAATATCCTTGCCAAGAATCTTTTCCAAGACTGAATTTATATCTAAATCTACATTGTTTAATTTAAATATTTGATCGCCCAAAAATGGGATTTTTACTATAAAGTAGTTTTCAGTTTTTGACTGCAAGAGTCCAAAAATTTGAGAATGCTTTTTTAGCTCATTAAGTTCAATAATTTTGATAGATTGCTTCTCTATAAGTTTGTCAACAAAGCTTTTGAATTCATGAGAATCTTTGTCAATAATGACTCTATTCTTTTTTGTCAAGATACCAAGTTCACTTGTAACATCACTTAATAGTTCAATTTTATAAATTACAGAATGATCACTAATGCATTGAACTTCGTCAAAATTGGATAAGTCAAAAACAGATTTACTAATCTTAGCCAATAAATCTGGTAATACTTCGAAAATATTTTGATGAGAGATGTTTAAAACTGTAAAATGGTCCCCTTTTTTATTAGTTAAGTGCAAATCGAAATTCCCAGATCTATTTCCAAATGAAAAGGTATAATGAAATCCCTCACTTAAAGCTGAATTTCCAAAAACTAATTTGTTCCCTAGGATTGTAAACCATAGGTCTTTGTTTAGCTTTATTTTATTGGCAATGTTGTTCATAGATACCTTATGTTGCTTACAACGCAAATATATGAAGAATGTAAGGAATTTCACTAAAGGGGATAGATATTACTTATATTAAGTAGATAGAACCTTTTAGATTCTTCCAAGAACCATTTAAATCTGCTGTACGTGTAAAATAGGGATAAACTCTCTTATGTTTTGAATTTCTCTCACACTATTATTTTATGTTGTTAAAATGGAATCTCTTCAATCTTGAAAATAAATGAAATAACAAGATACGCAGATATCAAAAAGAAAAGCACTGGATTAACAACAAAAAATAAAAATTCCCATGATAATTGCACCTTATTTTTCGCCATTCTGAACAAAATTGTTGATGAAAGAAACCATATTAAAATAGGCGAAACTAAAAAGAATATAACGGTAAACTTTCTGGATTTTGGCCTTTTATTTTGATAGGGAACAAATTCTTTAAACTTAACATCAAATATGCTCCCGTCAATTTTACTAGTTACAACTTCATTCCCAAAGTATAAAAGTTGAACTTTTATTCCATTACCAGGGTCAAAAAACTTCCAATCTAGAATATAAACACTGTCATTTTTTGATGTGAATACAATATTTGAAACTCCCATTTCAACTTCTTTAATAACATGATAATTAATAAGCTTTTTTATTCCAATAAATTTCATTTCGATCTCACTACGGATATCTCTTTTATCAATCGGTAAATCTCCTGAATTCCAAATTGTAAATGTTGTCAAGTATATATTTTGCTCAATTTTAATACTATCCTTAAAAAAAACATTTAGGTTTGATGTCTTATGAATTAACTCATTGTCATATATCTTATACGAAGGGGAATATATGTTGTAGCTTATCTCTTTATTCTTTGTTGTGCTGAGATATGAAATAAGGCTAATTATTACTCCAATTAGTCCTACAATGAATGCAGCAATATTAAAAGTTTTACTCATATAAAAAATCATTTTTAATTTTGGGAATTATAAAAATAATTAAAAGGGACTTTCCTGCCCATTCAAAGGCAAATGTATAAAGAATGTAACGAAATTCAATCCGGGGATAAAAAATTACGTTAAGTAGTGCATAAAAACCATACAACCACTTGGAATAATCGTTAAGTCTTGCAGAACTCTAATTTTACTATCAATTGTTTACATTTAATCGTTTTATTTAAAGTCATATAATTCCAATTCGTCCCAAAGTTTAATAATTGGAAATTCACCCTTTTTAATTTCTTTATCTCTTCTCCCTTCTATCACTTTTGCATTTTTAGTATAAGGATTATCATCCTTAAGATAAGGACAAAATCCATAAAGTTTTTTGGGCGATTTATAATCAAAATCAACATAAAATTTACAATGTTCTCCTATCGAAAGATTATCCATATCTGCTCCGAACAAATTACCATCAATATTTATTTTTTTTATTTTCTGTTTTGCTTTTACGTGTGAGGCATTAACATTTTTCAACTTGTCGTACATATCGCCTCGATCATATCGACCAAAGGTCCAAAGTCCAACATCAGATTTAATGAACCTATCATTTGTTTTACAATTTAAGGTTGCTACACTATTCCCAAGCTTGTCGATTAACTCTAGTTCAAAACTCAGAGCTTCAATAGGCTTATCAGTCTTATTAATCATTTCAATTCTAACTGCAACTACATCAAGATAACCAATTTCTGTTTCTCGAATACTTAATAATTTTAATTCGACTGTTTTGTTAAGTGAATCTTTCATTAATTCTGCTTGTCGTTTATTATCATCAATCTTTGCTTGTGCTGAAGTACAAACTGAATCAATTTGTAAATAAATTGGCTCTAACTGTTTGTAATACTTTTCTTTGATAATAATGATTTCATCAATTTCTTTGAACAATTTTTTATAAGTGTATTTCTTATCTTTTAATTCGGTAAACAGCTTTGTTGTGTTTTCTTTAAATGTCTCGTTTGATACAAGGTATTCTTCTATGGAATATTCCTCACTATATTTTTCTTTTTGGACTTTAATATAATAATCAAGGTCTTGAGAAATTGAGAGTAAACCATCCAAAAAATTTATTTTAATACTGTCAGGGTCTGAATCTATAATATATTCCTTAATTTTAGCGATATCTTTTTCAATATTATCTTTTTTAATTTCCTTATTCGTTACATCGCATGAAGTAAAAATAATTCCGATTAGAATAGGGAAGAAGAATTTGAAGAATTTTGTTTTCATAATATGTTTGTTTTAAGATTTTATGTTAGTAATCCTGAACTTTTCCGTTTTTTTAATTCCTTCACACACACAATTTTGTGAATTATTTATGATATCCCATATTTCTTTGAAGTATCTCTTAAATTCACTCTCTCATCCGAAATGTTCAGTTTAAATTTGTTAAGCAAATATAATAACTTTTAAATATCCAAGCTATCTATTGAATATTTTATATTCCTAACTCCTTCCCCAACCCCACAAAAAAAGGACAACCCCCACAGATTGCCCTTATTCTTAAAACAGTAAAGAAAGAAACTTCTTACGGTCTGCTGTCTTCGCCCAAAGGATCTTCAAGGATTTGCTTTTTGAGGAGTTTTAAGGCCAGCAGCGTGAGGTAATATGACAGGACAATCATTGCAGGCCATGCCATAAACCAGAGGATTTTATCGAGGTACATAATGTTTTGGTTTTAAGGGTTTACGCTTAGTAAATGTGTGAGTCTTTTTCTTCAAGATCAGCCTTTTCGATGGGCTTGTTGTTGATGGCTCTCCACACAAAAAAGATGTAGGTGATGACTACCGGCACAAACAAAGAAACATAGCTCATGGCTGTCAGGGTGTAATGACTTGATGAACTGTTTTCGATGGTAAGCGATTGTTGCAGATTGTAAAGCGACGGGTAAAAGGCTGTGTTGTTAAGCCCCGCAATAAGGAACAATGCAAGCACCGCCAGAAAAGTACCGGCACCCGAGAGCCAGATGCCTTTGAGACTCCGGCTAAAAACAAAACGGGCAATTCCGGCAAGTACCAGTACCACTCCGGCAAGGAAAGTCACCAGCACCAGCGGCATCTGAATCAGATTATTGAAATATTTATAAGGTTCCATAAATACTTCTCCGGTTTCAGGATTGTAGGCAAAACCTTGTTTCAGCAGCAGATGAATCACAAAATAAAGGAAAAACACCAGAAACGGAACTGCATTGTACCACATCTGTTTGCGCGAGCGTGCCACGATATTGTCATCATTTACGCTGTTGGCGATATATAGAATGCCGAGTACCCTTGCCAGAAAAAACACCGACAATCCAAGCGCTACATTATGGAAATTAAGTACCGCTTCCAGTCCGTGTGTGGGTGTCATCCACCGTGAAATTGCCGAATCATAAATATTGGTAATGTTCAGCTTATTCATCGAAAACATGGCTCCGTTAAAGAATGTACCCACAGCGGTTCCGATCAGAATGGTGCCCAGTGCGCCATTGATAAAAAGAAAGGTTTCAAAGGTTCTTTTTCCGAGGAAATTGTTGGCTTTGCTCCGGTATTCATACGAAATGGCCTGAATGATAAAGGCAAAAAGAATGGCCATCCACACCCAGTAAGCACCGCCAAAACTGGTGGAGTAGAAAAGGGGGAAGGAGGCGAAAAATGCACCGCCAAAGGTAACCAGGGTGGTGAAAGTGATTTCCCATTTACGCCCGAGGGTATTGATGATCATTGAGCGTTCGTCATTGGTTTTGCCAAGCGTGTAGATTAGGGTTTGACCTCCCTGAACAAACATCATAAAAACGAGGAGACTGCCAAGTACCGAGATGATTATCCACCAGTACTGCTGAAGTGTGAGAATTGAAAAGGTTTCAAACATCTTGATTTCCTCCTTGTTTAGGTCCGGTTTTTATTGTTTTGAACATAATGCTGAGTTCGGCTATGAGCAGAGCAGTGAAGATTACAGCAAACAAAATGAAGGTTGTAATTACCGCATTTGCATCCAGCCGGGACACAGCCACCATGGTTGGCATCAGATCCTGAATAACCCAGGGCTGACGACCCATTTCGGCAGTTACCCAACCCGATTGCGACGCCAGATAAGCCAGCGGAATATTCACAATTCCTATAATGAGCCAGAATTTTGATCGACTCAGCATATTCTTGTAAACCAGCAACAGCACTATCGCAAAGAAGACCAGAAACCACATGCCCAGCGCTACCATCAGGTGGAAACTGTAGAAGGTAATGGGCACATTCGGTACGAGGCGGGTCGGATCATCCACAAAATATCCATAACCAAAATACTGGAAATTCTCCTCCAGAATGATCTGTGCTTCAGCAAGCTTTGTTTCATCGCCGGCTGTTTTTGCGGCTTTATACTCCGCCAGCGCATCGATGGCCAGTTTGCCACGGGCGATTTTTTCGGCGGCCGATTTAATCCCATGCTCCTCATTGCCTTCCATCAGGTCTTTAATACCGGGAATAAAGGCGTTGACATCCTGAAATGCCATATAGGAAAGGAAGTTGGGAATTTCAAGTTTAAAAACGAAATCCTTTGCATTCACATTGTCCGGATCATCGGGTGAAGAGGAAACAATTCCCAGTGCAATTAGCGGAGCACCGCGTTGTCCGACATATAAACCTTCAAAAGCAGCAAACTTCATGGGTTGATGACGGGCCACTACTTTTGCACTGTAATCGCCAGTGAGGATGGTAAAAAATGAGGTAATCAATCCGAAAACCGCGGCCACAACAATGCTTCTTTTGGCGAAAACCAGGTGTCTTTTTTTGAGCAGAAACCACGAACTTATGCCAATCACCACAATCGCCGCCAAAAGATATGACGAAGCAATGGTGTGCGTGAATTTACTCACGGCCATTGGCGAGAAAAGGATATCCCAGAAATGGACCATTTCGTTTCGGGCAGTCTCGGGATTGAATCTCATGCCGACCGGCAACTGCATCCATGCATTTGCCACCAGAATCCAGAGTGCCGAAAGGCTCGCTCCGAAAGCAACCAGCCAGGTTGAAATCAGGTGAAATCTTTTGCTCACCTTATTCCAGCCGAAGAACATAACGGCGATAAAAGTTGATTCCAGGAAAAAGGCCATAATGCCTTCGATGGCAAGCGGAGCGCCAAAAATATCGCCCACAAACCATGAATAGTTCGACCAGTTGGTGCCAAATTCAAATTCGAGGATAATACCCGTGGCAACGCCAATGGCGAAGTTGATACCGAAAATGGTCATCCAGAACTTGGTGATGCGCTTCCATTCCGGATCTCCGGTTTTCACGTAAATGGATTCCATTATGGCCACAATAAACCCGAGGCCAAGCGTAAGCGGGACAAACATCCAGTGATACATAGCCGTTAGCGCAAACTGTGCCCGCGACCAGTCAATCAATGAATAGTCAAAAGTTTCTGTCATGGTATGGTTATTTTGGATTAATTAATTGCTCAAGCACATAATCGCTTCTCTCCTGATCGGTTTCGAAATTTGTTTTCAGGAAATTGGGAAAGAAAAATATTTTAAGAATGACGAACATCACAAACAGCTTTATAAGAATAATCAGCCATAAGGTACGGCCAAGTTTCATGCTCCGGAATCCCTCGTAATAGAAATTGAAAACCCTGAGAAATATATTTTTCTTCATTATTAGAGCTTCTTTTTGGTTACCCCCAAAGTTATTTATAAACATTGCCCGAATGCTATCATTTTCTAATTTAGAAATTGTCTAAATTGTTGAAGCGGGGAGCTCATGAGATATCCAATATGTTTTTGAAAATAGTTAAACCACAGACTTGCCAGGCAGCCTGCCGGGAAAGGACAAAGCAAGCAAATTAAAACCATGTCATCACGGGTGAACAGAACAATCTTTAATTGGCTGGTGGCGGGGCATTGCACTTCCCAGATGAAACACATTTACAGCCAATGTGTGAATGATGTAAAACTTTGCATTTATTATGGAACGATTACCTTCTTTACAATTCTCAACTTTGTATAATCTGTTTTCAGGATCATAGAGCTGGATTTCAGCAGGCCAGATCAGCATCGTTGAAATCAGAATGTTGATAATTTGCATTCCGTGAAAGGAATTGAACCTGACAAACCGGATTCAAATGATTTGACTGATAATCAGAAAAAAAAGAGTGAGCCGAAAATCTTTAAGAGTAAGTCAAAATCCAAAAAACAAAAAGATGAAATTTAATATCACAATCAGGAACATTACAACGGTTGAAGAAATTCCCAACTATTGGCAGAACCAGGATTACATCAACTTATTGGAACTTTTTAATTTCCCTGATGCCAATACTGTGAAGCCGGAAAATTTAAAAGAAATGCTCCATATGGCCATTACAGATTTTGAACCCAATGAAGCTGCTGCGATGGTATTAACCTATAAACTTTCTGAGAGACTAAATGAGGGTCAAATCGCTCAGATTTCAAATGACATGCTTCTTGACAAAGTATCTGAAGAATATCCTGATATTGATCTGCATTATGATTTATATAACATTAACCAATTGATGTTTAAGGCATTCAATGGGAAATTTCCGAATGCAAAGGCTACAATTGTAGATTTCTCTATGATTTCCGAAGATGGTTTTGATGAAGAAATAACCAAAGAAATTGTGCTTAAATCTTTCAACAATGGACTTTCAGACAGAAATCTCATTAAAAGATTATTTGATGAACAAATGACTTCAGCTAAAGCATTTGAAGAAGCTGAAGCAATCTTGTGGGAATTGAATAAGAAAGATGTAACTGATTTCACTTTGATAACCTCGGAATATTGGTTAAAAGATGAAGAATTTGAAAAACTTGAATTTCAAGGTGAGTGTATGTTGCCTGAAGAAGATGAGAAAGAAAACAATTAGGTTCGGATGAGATTGCAAAATATGTAAATATTACCGAACCTCAAGTGGATGAGATTTTTCAGGAAAATACAGAGAGTTATAAAGCGAAACTTTCAATAAAGGATATTTAAACAAGGTATTAACTACAAGTTGAAGAGATGGAGAATGATAAACTCGTTGTAATTGGAGGTGATGCTGCCGGAATGAGTGCAGCATCAAAAATCAGACGCGAGCAACCCGGGCGGGAGATTGTTGTTTTTGAGCGTGGAAACCACACATCTTACTCAGCATGTGGCATACCCTATTTTATTGGCGGCCAGGTGGATTCGGAAGAAAACCTGATTGCTCGCAAGCCTGAAGTATTTAGGGAAATGCAAAACATTGATGTGCGGATACGGCATGAAGTGATTGAAATTGATGTTGAGAATAAGCGGGTAAAGGTCAGAGACCTTGATAAGGAGGAAGATTTTCTGGAGACATGGGATGAACTGCTGATTGCAACGGGAGCCTCACCACTTGTGCCAAAAATGCAGGGCGTTGATGCCAGAGGGATATTTGCCTTGTCCACACTGCAAAGTGGCATAGATGTTTTTAACCATATTGACAAAAACCGTCCGCTCAAAGCGGTTGTTGTGGGGGGTGGTTATATTGGCATTGAAATGGCTGAAGCCCTGCTCAATCGTTCCATGGATGTAGCCCTGATTGATATGGCGCCACAGCTCATGAATACGCTTGACAAGGATATGTCAGACATCATTCTTGTGTACATGAAAGAACAAGGGGTAAAAATTTTTCTGGAGGAGAAACTTGTGCGATTTGAGAAAGATAGAGATGGCAATGTAAAATCGGTGATTACCGATAAGCAAACCATTCAGGCAGATATTGTTATTTTGGGAATGGGCGTAAAACCCAATTCTGAGCTTGCTGCCAAAGCGGGCATTGAGCTTGGTGCAGGTAATTCTATTCAGGTGAATAACCGAATGGAAACTTCTGTACCTGAAATATGGGCAGCAGGCGATTGTGCCGAATCATTCCACCTGATTACTCAAAAACAGGTTCACATTGCATTGGGCACCGTTGCCAATAAGCATGGACTGGTTGCTGGCATCAACATTAGTGGAGGGAGTGCTGAGTTTCCAGGTGTTTTGGGAACAGCAATCACCAAATTTAACCAGATGGAAATATCCCGCACAGGATTATCGGAAAAAGAGGCAAAATATATGGGAGTTGAATTTGAATCTCATACAATCACTTCCGTTTCACCAGCCGGCTATTATCCAGGATCAGAAATAATCAGTGTTAAACTTGTGGCAGACAAACTAACCAGGCGAATTCTGGGCGGGCAAATTGTTGGATTTATGGGAGCTGCCAAGCGAATCGACACCATTGCGACGGCCATTACTGCCGGAATGACAGCACAACAGCTCATTGACCTTGACCTTGCCTATGCACCGCCCTTTTCAACTGTTTGGGACCCGGTGCAAATTTGTGCGAGAAAGCTGGGTTAGTTGCAGTTTTTAATTTCCTGCCTGAAATCCGCGAGTCAGGGTTTGACCAATTGAAAACTTGTATGTTGCAAAAACCAACAATTACCAAGTCAAACCCAGACTTTCAACGAAGAACTATAAGTCAATGGCGGTGATACTGTTCGAATTTGGAATACCCCACTTCATCTGTCCGGCGAAGGCAAACCATGTATCAGAACAATTGGTCTGCCTTCGCCGGTATCTGTGACATGAAGATGAACATTGTGTTCCTCTTCAATATATTCTGTGCTTGTGGCACGAATACTTTTTCGAACTTTAGTAATCCTTCAAGCGTCCGGTTGTTTTTTCCAAAGCACTTTTCAATTTGTCTATAGCACCAACCATAGCCTGTTCATGGGTGTTTGCCTGGTTGGTAACTGCAATTGGTTGCATACCGGCAAGCCGTGCTTCCATCATGCAGCGTTTATCATTGAGCCCGTCTTTACTGCCATCTTCATCCGAGAAATGAACTTCCAGCCTTGTTATCTGCTGGCTGAACCTGCTTAGTGCTTCTGATATAAAAGAAGTTGACGAAGCAATAAGACCATCGCTTTCAGGTACATTACTACCTTTATTGAATTGTATATGCATCTTTTTTATTTGTTTAATAACGAAATATTGCTGCCAGCCCTGTTTCAGAAGGCATCTTACCGGTTGGAAGAACCATCACCTGGCCTCCCATCTCAATTACCAGTTCTCCCATATCGTCGAGCAGGTCATCTACTTTCGGGTTTGTCAAATCCTTTTTCTGCGTATTGCCCGTAACAAGATTAGTAATCCTGACGGGAATAATCCGGTCGGCTTCCACAATCAGCGTATCAATCCGCCCTTCAACTGCTGCTATCGCAACTTCCTTGTAGTCATCACTACCTTTATCATTTGCCCTTGCCTGCTCAAATCGGGCAACCAGACTGTCAAGTTTGAGGTTATACTCCGGTTCCATTATTTCCCAGGCCATTTTCGCCAGTGTATCCGGTGAAATTGATGAGGGGTTAATTGCAATACCATCAGTTAGCAACAATGGATTTTTATTTACCTTTTGAAAAAGGTTGTGGTGTTCAGGTAAAGCAGCAAGAATCAGTGGTAAATCAGAAGGTTTTGAATATCTTTCGTAAATGTTATTTGCAACCACACGAAAGAACCGCTCAGCGTCTTTTTCCAGTTCATCTTTTCTGCCACCATGGCCGTGGTGCATGCTTGAACTTTCACCCCCGGTGCCCCCATAAGATGCAACCGTTGAATGCTTGTCGGTCAAATCATCTCCAAGTGCTTCGGTTATGGTTTCCGGAATATCAGGCATGAGTTCAATCTCTGTAAGCGAATGACGGTTGCCTTCAAAAAGCCTGATATCATGAAGACTTAAGCCCAAAACGTGATAGCGGTCAGTCGATTGCATATATTGCCTGAGTGGCTTGGTGTGGAAACTATCGGCTACCACTGCCAATTCATCAACTGATACTGGCAAACCCACAACTTTAAATAACCCGTCAGCACTAAAAACTGCCAAACCATTTGATGTATGATTCCATAAACTGTCGTCATCAGCAAGGGCTTCCAAAGGTTCAATATATTTTTTCACTTCACCGGATGAATATTTTTGTGAAAGTGATTCTTCCAGTTGCCTGAGAAGGTTTTTAAACCTGATAGGATCCTGAAGATTTTCAGGATGACTTCGGTGCGTTGGCATGTAAAGAGAAAGACATGGTTCCTGTTCTATTGTCAGGAGTTCCTTAATGAATTCTTTGCTGAGTAGTTCCATCATATTTTTTTTATTATTAGTAGCTTTGATTTTATTGGTGAAGTAAATCCGGGTTACTTTTCAGCCCTGCTTGCTCTGTAATGAGTTGTTATGATCCTTTGATTTTTTTCTGAAACATTCGGCGTTAAGCAATTGTATTTACGCCAATGTATCATAACCGCCGGCATGAAAGTATTGTATGATTTATCACTTTACGAAAGTAGTTATGATTGATTGGGGGAGTGTTATGGAATTTTTTTTAAAAATTATATAATTCACGGGTATTCTGAAGAGTCATACAAACTGCATTTAGTGGTTGGCGACTACTGGCAAAGCGTCAGATAAAGATTTTAAGGGTTATTCAATTGAAAGGCAGAAAGACCTGAGTAATAATTTGATTTCATTCTGACTCATAAATTACAGACTCTGAATCAAATAAACTACAAGGACAATTCCAACCACCATGACTGCCATAAGAAGCAAAATGTTAAGTATTGATGAGGGTTGGAATGTATCTGAGTCTATTTGACTTTTAACATTTTTGTACCTTATAAAAGCAAGTAAGCTCATCAAAGTGCCAAAACCAACAAGGGATACTCCAATAATAGAAGAAAATTCTGGAGTAGGAGGTGCTGAATATCCGATTGTTGAATTTTCCAAAAAAACCGACATTTGTTTCATGAACAATGCAAACTTTTCGACAACAAAGCCGAATGCCATTATTCCAAGGCTTGTGCGCACCCAGGCAAGATAAGTACGTTCATTTGCCAGATGATCATTTGTCGCTCCTCTCTTTTTTTCTTCTTTCATATAATTCTATTTTCGAGGAATGAATTTCAAGCATTTTTTCTACTTTTCCTTGCTTGCAATTTGCGCAATTTTTTTTGCAATTTCTTCCGGCGAAAGAATAAAGTCGATGCACCCGCTGTCAATTGCGGTCTCAGGCATATCTGGTTGTGCGGCTGTGTCGGGCTTCTGAGCGATGGTAATGCCACCAACTTCTTTTATTCCGCAAAGTGCGTCTGCACCATCGCCATCATAACCTGAAACTATTACTGCGACTAATTGACCGTCCCAATTCTCAGTGAGGGAGCGCATGAAGACAGTTATTACATCGGGCCATCCCCAGGGTTTTGAGATGGGTTTCAGACGAAATTCTCCGTTAAGTACATGTAAGTCGCGTTTTTCGGGAATGATGAAAACCTGATTGGGCGCAATGTTCAATTTCTCTTTAATCAACCTTACTGGCATCTGGGTGAATTTCGGAAGAATTTCGTGTAACATAGTGGCCACCGTTCTCTGGTGATTCACGATGACAATGGCAACACCCATATCGGTTGGAAGATTTTTCAATAAACGGATATAAGCATCCAGACCTCCGGCAGAACCGCCTACACATACAATTGGAAAGTCTTTTTCAGTGTTTTTCGCTTTCATTGATGATCTTTTTAAGCTAGCCGGAATTGTTCATTATAATAATGAATTTTAAGGCACACTAATATAACAGCGTTGCTGCAGAATGAATTATAAAACTTAGAAAATATATTTTATCATTCACACATTTGTGGAAAGTATCATTCTCTTTCTTCTTTTGTTTGAACGAATAAATATTTTGAAAATCTCGCTCACCAGCAGCGGAACCAATCCCAGCGAAACAGCCATTATCCAGCCTTGAAAGTCGGGCATTTGCAAATGGAAGGCGCGTTGCATTACGGGTATTTCAATGATAATTAATTGAAGAAGTATACCCAAAACGATTGCACCTGTGAGGTATTTATTGGTGAAAACTCCAATCTGGAAAATTGATTTTGAAGCATGGCGAACAGCAAACGAATAGAACAACTGGCACATTACCAATACCATAAAGGCCATGGTTCTTGCATATTCTACGATTTCAATAGGAACGGAACGATCAAACGGACTGTAACCATGTTCGTAATATCCGAACCAGAAAGCCATTATGGTCAGTGCTCCGATTAAGATGCCACCAAGAATCAGATGCAGTCCTGCGCCACCGGCAAAGAAACTTTCGTTTGCATCGCGAGGTTTTTCCTTCATCACATCCGGATTACCGGGATCCATGCCCAGTGCGACTGCCGGAAACGAATCGGTGATCAGGTTTATCCAAAGCAGCTGTGTGGCAATTAACGGAGCCTCCCAACCAATCAGAATGGCTGCAAACATAGCAACCACTTCGCCCAGGTTACAGGTTAGCAGAAAGATAACTGACTTTTTAATGTTGTTGTAGATGTTTCGTCCGTGCTCGATGGCTGAAACGATGGTGGCAAAATTATCATCCGTAAGAATCATGTCAGCCGCGCCTTTGGCAACATCGGTGCCTGTAATTCCCATGGCAACGCCAATATCCGCAGCATTTAACGAAGGAGCATCGTTCACTCCATCGCCGGTCATTGAAACAATATTCCCTTGCGATTTCAGGGCATGAACAATCTGAACTTTGTGTTGGGGCGATACCCTTGCAAAAACACGATAATTCACAACTTTCTCTGCAAATTCTGTTTCTGAAAAGCCTTCCATATTCTGGCCGGTAATCGCCTGATCTATATTTTCAGCAATTCCCAGTTCGCTGGCAATGGCAAAAGCAGTGTTTTTATGATCGCCGGTAATCATGATGGTTGTAATTCCGGCCAGCTTTGCTTTTTGAATAGATTCTTTTGCTTCCGGTCGGGGAGGGTCGATCATTCCCACAAGCCCGATCAGAATCAGATCCTTTTCCATTTCAGCGGTTTCAATGAATGAATCCGCCATTTTGTAAGCTACGCCCAGCGTACGAAGCGCATTGTTCGACATGCTGTCTGTCGCATCGTGATATTGTTGTTTATGTGCTTCGGTAATCGGAATGACTTTTCCTTTTTCCAGAACATATGTGGAAATTTTGATCAGATTGCCAATGGCGCCTTTCGTGTAAACGATAAACTTTCCATTCTCTTCGTTGAGTGTGGACATTAACTTACGGTCAGAATCAAACGAATATTCCCCGCTTCGTTCGTTTTCGGCATTTATTCTTTTACGGTCAATTCCCAGATCGTCGCCCAGAAGAAGCAACGCAATTTCGGTTGGGTCGCCGGTTGCGTTTTCGTTTTCAAGAGTTGCATCGGAACTTAACACCATTGCTTTGGCAAGCAACTTTGCATCTTCGGAGGCTGTATTTGTTTTGCCCCGTTCAACAGTTTTTTCGCCTTCCAGATTGAAATAGCTTTTTACCGTCATCTTGTTTTGGGTGAGTGTTCCTGTTTTGTCGGAACAGATCATATTAACCGATCCAAGCGTTTCAACAGCCGGCAACTTTTTGATGATGGCGTTTTTCTTCGACATGCTGGTTACACCGATTGAAAGAACTACTGCCACAATGGCTGCCAGTCCTTCAGGAATTGCTGCAACGGCCAGTGAAACTGAAATCAGAAACATTTCAACCAGTTCGCGTCCCTGAACCAATGAAATCAGGAAAATAAAGACACAGATACCGATGGCTATTTTGCCAAGCGTTTTTCCCAATTTGTTGAGCCGGACTTCCAGCGGTGTTTTTGACTTCTGTTCCTTATTGATGATGTTTGCAATTTGGCCAACTTCAGTATTCATCCCGGTTTCAACCACCACACCAACTGCACGGCCATGGGTAACAAGCGTTGACATAAATGCGGTATTTGCGCGATCTCCAAGTGGTGTTTTCGGATCGGGATGAAGCTGTGAAGCATCTTTTTCGGAAGGAAGGGATTCGCCGGTTAAAGCCGATTCTTCAATCTGAAGATTGGCTGATTCGATTAACCGGATATCGGCTGCAATGTACCGCCCTGCATCGAGAATTACAATATCACCGGGTACAATGGTTTCAGAATCAACCTCTTTAACTTCGCCGTTTCTGCGGACAAGCGCTTTTGGAAATGACATTTTCTGAAGTGCCTCAATTGCCTTTCCTGCTTTCACTTCCTGAACTACACCCAATACCGCATTTACAATGATAACGAGTAAAATAATTACAGAGTCGATGTACTCGCCCATAAACAGGGTTATTACTACTGCCGCAAACAATATGTAGATCAGCCATTCCCGAAGTTGGGCAAAAAACAGTTGGAAGATGTTTTTCTTCTTTTTTGCGAGTAGTTGATTGGATCCGTATTTTTCCAATCTGACTTTTGCTTCTTCGGCAGAAAGTCCTTGCGATAGATCAACACCAAGTTCTTTGAGAACATCTTCGCTTGTTTTCGTAAACCACATATTTTCTGTGCTATAAATAGGATAAAAGGAAGTTAAAAGTTCAAAGTCCGGATCCGTAAGTTGTAACTTCGGTCTCCGGACTTTCTGATTCTGATTTATGATTTTTAATACCGCACCTTCAGGGCTATATTTCCGATGGATTTAAATTCTTCGGAGTTGGTAAAGATGGCCCGGCCTTTTTTTGAGATCACGTCCCAGGCCAGATCGCTGGTAATATCGTCAATAACACCGGGTAGAGTAAGATCTTCAACGGAATGAAAGGAGTACTGTCCGTTCATTTTTACAGCCTGATGGTATTCGTCGTGCGTAATTAATAAATCTCCACGACCTGCTTTAACCGCCATAAAAATTTCAAGTAAATCAGTAAATACTTTACCTTCTCTTTTGGCATCCTGCATTTCGCGTATAGCCTGGGTTCTGCCTTCTTCCTGAATGGCAACTACTGTTTTCCATGCTTCTGAAGCCAGGGAACTATTGGATGTGCCGTTTTGGTTGATGCTGACCGGGCCATAGTAAATCGAAGGTTTGTCGGCTACTTGCATCAAACGGCTCCAATTGTTTTCGGTACAAACAACCACAATATTCATGTCTGTTTTGTTGTAAATTTTCACCAGTGCTTTGTCTATCTGGTTGAAAAATTCACCATTCTGGCTGTCGGTTTTCTTCCCATCGCTCGCTTTAAACGGGAAATCATCGTCTTTGATTTCAACGGAAATAGAGTCGTTGATGGCTTTCAAAAGTCTGACATCCGACTGGGACAAAACCAGAATGAGGTATTCTTCAATCCGGTTAAAGTCTTTAATCAAAGGTTTTATGACGAAATTTTCGCCTACCGAAACCGTATTTTTCAATATTGGCCATGATGATTTTACGATTTCTGTTGTTATCCCGGAAAGGAAAATGTGAAGACTATCCAGGTTATAGTTAACGTCAATCTGTTCAGCAAGAGAATCAATTTTTTCGAGCAAAACCTTAACCTCTAGCTGACCAAATTCATTTACTACATGGTCGCGGGCTTCTTTCCTGAGTTTTTCCAGTTCTTTAATATCTTCCAGGTTTTCGGGAAAGGTACGATGTGTATTCATGGAAATAGTAACACAAGGATAACTTCGCTCTGTGGCGAGTTTTTCAAGCTTATTTCTTTGCATTTTATTTATATTGATTCCCACATCCGGCGGGCCAGGTATGCCTGTTTTAGCAACAGTTAAAGATATACCTGCTATTTCGGTTAAAGTTTACACAACTTTGGAAAAGAATTTCATCATTCACACATTAACTCAATAGAAGTAATGGCCTCCCTTTCGCTTTAAAAATTTACCTTAATTCGGACACTTTGGAAGGTCAGCATGAAATAATCGCCGGGCCATGCAGCGTCTATTAGTCATTCAATTGTAAGATGCAGAAGTTTGAAAAAACTCAGTTTATCATAGTCTTAATTGTTATCCTTTTCAATGCAACATTTCTTGTATTTTTTACCGCTTCCACAAGGGCAGGGTCGTTGCGGCCGATTTCCTTTTCCGGCTTAATGTAGGGCAATGAACCTGAATAAAACAATTCTTCTGTCAGATTTTAACGGTTCCCATTCGATTCTTCATTCTTCTCTTTAGCTCACGAAACATCATCGCCCTGGAATTGAGCTGGCTGATTTCTTTATCGGCTGTCTGTAAAATCCTGACATGGATGGTTTGTTCTTCGATTGAAGAAAGTTTCACTTCTGGTTTAACAAATGTGTCATATTGGCGTTTCGTGCTTTATTCGTTCCAACAGATTAATCCTTCCTTAAGATTTTAATTTTCCCATTACAGTGTCCAGTGCTGCTTTTATTTTGGCAATAGCTTCATTAAGAGCCTTCTCTGTTGTATTGCTTTTGCCTGCAACTAAAATGGGCTGTAATCCCTCTAATCTTGCTTCAATTTTGCACTGTATATCGTCGGTACCTGCTTTTTGGGAATTTTGATCTGAAATGTGCACTTCAATGCGGGTAATTTTATCGGCAAAGTGCTTCAACGATTTGCTGATTTTTTCAGTTACGAATGTTTCCAGTGCTTCTGCACCCTGAATGTTTTTGTCTGTGTTCAACTGAATTTTCATCTTCTTTGAAATTTAAAGTAAATTATTTGTTTTCAAGTTCCGGAGTTTCCTCGTCGTTCATTTTTTCTCCTGACAAGAGACTGATTAGGTGCCAGGTTGATTTTCTTACAAAACCTTTTCATATTATTGGTCTTTTGACTTGTTCAATAATTTAAACAATTCCATCACCAATAATATGGGTACAGCCAAAACCAAAATATAAAGCCATTCATTAAAGGTAACGGGTTCAACGCGCAGTATATTTTGCATAAAAGGAATTTGCATGCTCAGTATATGAATACCCTGAGCTGCCAGTACCCCAAATACAAGAACAATATTTCTTTTTAACGGAACTTTAAACGCTGAAACTCTTTCGGAACGGGCATTGAACGCATGAAAGTTTTGCATAAATACCATGAGTAACAAGATAATATTCCGTGCATGTAATTCAGTCATTTGGGTGTAATTGGTCAGATAATACCACAATCCAAACACAATAATTCCCATGGTTGCCCCTGAAACAAGGGTTTGTTTAATCATGAGAGGATTAAATATTTTTTCGGAGGGCTTGCGCGGACTTCGTTTCATGGCGCCCGGTTCGCCACCTTCAAAAGCAAGGGCAACATCCTGTATGCCGTTGGTAACTAAATTCAGCCATAGTAACTGTACGGCAAGAAGCGGCAAAGGCAGCCCGGCAGCAATTGATGCCAGGAAAAGAATAATTTCAGCAGCTCCTGTTGAAATCAGCAGGTAAATTACTTTTCGCACATTGTCGTAGGCAAAGCGACCTTCTTCAACTCCGGCAACAATAGAGGAGAAATTGTCGTCCAATACAATCATCGAACCTACCTCTTTTGCCACATCGGTGCCCGAACCCATTGCCACACCAATATTAGCGCGTTTAAGTGCCGGGGCATCATTTACACCATCACCCGTAACAGCAACGAATTCTCCGTCACGAATCAAAACATCAACAATTTCTAGTTTTTGCGTTGGAGAAACCCTTGCAAACACCGAAGTTGATGCTACCAAACTTTCATAGGCAGGACTGTCGGATGCACCTGCTTCGGCAAGCATTTGTCCTGTCACTACCGGAGTACTTTCATCAGCTATGCCCAATTCGCGTGCAATGGTAACTGCCGTTTCAGGATGGTCGCCGGTTATCATGATCACTTTTATTCCAGCCTCGTTGCATTGCTCAACCGATAATTTGGCTTCAGACCTCAATGGGTCAATAAAGCCCACAAGTCCGTAAAAGGTAAGTGCTGGAATATCTTCATCTTGATAGACTTCCTTTTTCTGATACGCTTTGTAATCCCCCCTGGCAAAAGCAAGTACCCTGTATCCTCCTTTGGCCAGCTTTTCAGCGTCGGCAAGTATTTTATCCTTATCAATATCTTTAATTTCGCCATCGATGGACATAAAAGGACAAAAATCAAGAATGGTTTCAACAGCACCTTTTACACCAATACTTACGGAGTCGTTTGTTTCGCAAAACGAAGCGGAGAATTTTCGCTCCGACTCGTAAGGAATTTTTCCAATGGGTTTTTCCTCAAGCTGCCATTTCACAGGATCAGCCCCAAGCTTGTAGCTCATGCCCAGCAATGCTACATCCATGGCATCACCATAATACTCCCATTTGTCATTTTTATTTAATAAAGAACCTTCGTTTGCGAAAACAGCTATACGGGTAATTTTTGATATTTCTTTGTTTTCTGAAAATTCTATTGTTTTGTCATCGGTATTGGTAACTGAACCTACTCCGTTATATCCTTCACCATTAACTGTAAACCTTGTTCCGTTTGCCAATGAAATAATCTTTGCTGTCTGCTCATTTACGGTAAGAGTCCCGGTTTTATCGCTGGCAATTACAGTGCAACTACCCAAACTTTCAACTGATGTCAATTTACGGACAATTACATTGCGTTTTGCCATGCGCTTGGTCGCGATTGACAGGGCAACGGTTAAAGCGACCGGTAAACCTTCAGGAATGGCTGAAACCGCCAGTGCTACTACAAAAAAGAAGATAGAGGTTACATCCATCCCCTGCATGCGGAGTACAACTGCCAGTATAACACTCAAGGCAATAATAAAAAAGCTGATTTGTTTAATAAACTTCTCCATTCGCTGCACCAGGGGTGGTTTCGCGGAAGCCGACCCGCTAACGTCCTGCGAAATTTTGCCAACCTGAGTGTCGGGCCCGGTGCAAACTACCACACCCATGCCTCTGCCTTTCAAAACGGTAGCGCCTGCAAAAGCCATATTCGTTCTTTCGGCAACACCAAGATTTTCCTGCAAAACGCTAATCTGTTTTTTAGCTGCTATAGATTCACCGGTAAGGAAACTTTCGTCAATTTCCAGGCCCGATACATCGAGCAACCGCATATCGGCAGGCACTTTCATGCCCGACTCGAGCAACACAATATCGCCGGGAACCAACTCTTCTGAAGGTGCTTCTTTTTCATTGCCATCCCTTCTTACCCTGGCTGAAATTTTCATTAATTTCTGCAAGCTGTCGGCACTTCTCTCGGCGTTGTATTCCTGATAGGTGCCCAATGCGCTGTTAATTAAAATAACCAGAAAAATAAATATGGCATCTTTTCCCTCGCCAATGGCTAATGAAGCTGCAGCTGCAGCAACCAGAATGAAAATTAACGGATTCAACAACTGGTGCATAATTATCTGCATCAGTGTAACTTTTTTTCCTTGAGGCAGTTTATTCTCCCCGTAAAACTGAATCCTTTTATATACTTCTTCCTGATTCAATCCATTTTCAGAGGTTTTTAACTCGCTGAATATTTCTTCTTTTCGAAATGCCTGCCAATGTTCTTTGGCTAATTTATCCTGATGCTTCATGGTATTAATTTTTGCTTTTTACATATCCCTTATCTTTTCTGTCGCAGGAACATAAACGGCAGAGCTTGACAGCAGTAAGGGATTTTGTGCTATTCCGTGTGCCATTTCAAAAACTTTTGGCTACGCCGTGTGTGTGGGTCCCTGCATAAGCTGAAAGCACATATATGCTGCACACTCTGGGAAGGGTAAAAATACAAATTATATCAGCAGAATTGAGAAGCAATCGCGAACACCTTTAAAATTAACAATTTGCACGTAAAGTCTGATTCTGAGAACAACTTTTACCTTAGACCTATAACTCAAATAAGGATATGTGGAATGCTTTCATTTTATAAGAAAATTGCCCCATTCGCCTCTGGCGGAAACCGCTGTAAACGAGATCCTTACTAGCAGTGGCGTGAGAGGCGCACTCCGTCTGCTAACTATTGGCTGAGCCTTCTACTCGATTATGTGCAAAAAATATTCTGTAATAGTTCTGGTAGGTTGAAATCACTGTATTATAATTGTTAGCAATTCTTTTTTTTGAATTATTCTGCCAAATCTCTTGTAGTAGAATAACAATTTATACTCGCCATTCTTAATTCCTGTAAAAGTCCATATTTCGAAGACACTTCCTCCAGTTCTTGGATTACCTGTAAATGATGGATTAGCTTTGTTTATTGTATTAATTAGTTTTACTCCTGTTGTGTCAATGGATTCAAGAAACCATCTGGCACCGCAATCATGACATGCACCGAATGATAATTCAAATTGCTCATTCTTATTTACTTTAATCACGCTGTCATTATAACATTTTGTTTCTATAGCTTGTCCGAACGAAAAGCAAGAAAAAAGAACCAATACGAAAAATATTATTAATCTGATTAATTTCATAATAATGGCTTGCATTTGGTTTATGAGTAGATCTTGATGATGGGTATTTACATTGATTAAAGGTTAATTTCCTTTTTTGTACATAACGAGTGTAGTGAGCAATATTGCATATATCTCCTCCATTCCCTCTCCCTCTTTTAAAGGAAAGTACAAATCATTTTTTCGTACCAAATATAGTGAATTTATTTGCCCTGTATCTTAATCCGGAAATTTCGGGACTGTAAACTAGGCCCACACATATATTGGCGTATTAGACGCGCTCCGACAGCTAACTAAAGATGGGGTTGGCTACTTGATTATAGGGCGTTTTTATTCTTAGTTTTTAGAGTTGCTTTCACTTGTCATTGGTCTATCAAACGAAATTCCGTTTCTTGTTTCAATTTGTATTTTTTGTTCGTCAAGTAACACCGGAGTTTGCCTTACGAATTGTTTGTAACCAATTGATTTAAATGTTATTTCTCCTTGGTTTGTTTCTACTGTCCAATCGTACTCAATGTTACGCTTAATATAATCGGCATTTTTTGGTCTCTGTGGGTTGTTAAAATAAATGTTAGCTATTTCAAGTCTAAATGGTTCAGATACTTCAATGTCAAATTTTAGGTCGTAAACATTTTCAAAAACAAGGGTGCAAGGAGAAACCCAGTATTTAAAATTCTTTCTTTCACCTGACGGATTAATCCATTTAAAAATATAGTCAATGTCAAAGGTCAATTCATTCCTTTCCCCTAAGGATAATGCGTATATAAAACTGTCGTGCCAGTTCATATTATCAAAATCGACCTCCGTCCAAAGTGATTTGTCAGGCTTATATGTCTCAAATGTTTCTATCATTTTTAAAATGCCCTATAAAGGTTGATGCTAAACACTGGTGGACAGTTTTGAAAATACATCATTCCGTCCAGCAGAATTTTCAATAAATGTACAATCTTTCTCCTTACAACCATGATCCCGAAAGCGTTTAGTCTTTATTATGTGCAAAAAATATTCTGTAATAGTTCTGGTAGGTTGAAATTACTGTATTATAATTGTTAGCAATTCTTTTTTTTGAATTATTCTGCCAAATCTCTTGTAGTAGAATAGCAATTTATACTCACCATTCTTAATTCCTGTAAAAGTCCATATTTCGAAGACACTTCCTCCAACTCTTGGATTACCTGTAAATGATGGATTAGTTTTGTTTATTGTATTAATTAGTTTTACTCCTGTTGTGTCAATGGATTCAAGAAACCATCTGGCACCGCAATCATGACATGCACCAAATGATAGTTCAAATTGTTCATTCTTATTTATTTTAATCACGCTGTCATTATAACATTTTGTTTCTATAACTTGTCCGAACGAAAAGCAAGAAAAAAGAACCAATACGAAAAATATTATTAATCTGATTAATTTCATAATAGTGGCTTGAATTTGGTTTGTGAGTAATTGATGATGGGTATTTACATTGATTTAAGGTCAATTTCTTTTTTTGCATATTATGAGTGTAGTGAGCAATATTGCATATATCTCCTCCATTCCCTCACCCTCTTTTAAGGGAAAGTACAAATCATTTTTTCGTTCCAAATATAGTGAATTTCTTTGCCCTGTATCTTAATCCGGAAATTTCGGGACTGTAAACTTGGCCCACACATATATTGGCGTATGAGACGCGCTCCGATAGCTAACTAAAGATGGGGTTGGCTACTTGATTAGCGGCTGGCTATTTGTTAACTTGCATATAATCAATTGTATTAGTTGTTATAACTCTTCTTTTTCTTGGCTCAAGTATTCTTGTTTTTGATCCAAATTGTTTCCCAAATTCAATCAGCATTCCACCCTTATTCTCGATCCATTCTTTATCTCTTATTACTTTAAATTCTGAGATGAGAAAAATGATTGTTGTTTCTTTACTTTTATCTAGAGTATCAATTTTTATATTCTCGTATTTCAATGATATGTAGCATTCTTTTTTCGAGAAATGACCTGAAGCTTCTATACCAATATTTGGATATTGACTACCTGCAAAGTATTCGAAAGAACTGTCGGAAAATAATGTTAATTCTTCAGTAATTAATGGCCCAGGACCGCAAAATCCCGCATCATTAAAATATAAATAAATACTTTTTTGTCCTGCTACGGAAAAAGAGATTGCTGTCAGAACTATTATCAGGTAGTGTTTCATCCTTAATCTTTGCTTGCTGCCAACGTCCGAGTTAAACACTGGCGGACAGTTTTGAAAAAATATCATTCCGTCCAGCAGAATTTTCAATAAATGTATATTCTTTCTTCTTACAACCATATTCCCGAAAGTGTTTGGCCTTTGTTTGCTGCTAATTTTATTCAACTTCAGTCGTAATGAAATCTACATTTTGCAATTAATATTTCATCATCATTCACTCTGTAGATAAGTCTGTGTTCGCCATCAATTCTGCGCGACCAGTACCCTTTATATTTATGCTTCAGCGGTTCTGGTTTTCCTAAACCAGAAAAAGGAGTTCGTGAAATATCTTTCAACAAGTCATTTATTTTGGACAAGATTTTCTTATCGGTCTTTTGCCAATACAAATAATCTTCCCAGGACTCATCAACAAAAATGTATATCATTTTTCAATAAGGTCTTTCTCAAAAGATGAGCCTCTGCCTAGTTTTTCAATAGCTGAATCTAATCTTTTTTCATTTGCCTTAGATGATAACTCATGATAGGTAGCATTGAGCGAATTATATTCGTCCAACGACATAATAACCACACCACTGTCTTTGCCTCTGTTAATTATCAGGGTTTCAAAGTTATCAGTCACACGATCAAGATACCGTTTGATATCTTTTCTGAAATCGGAAATTGTTGTTGTTAACATGGTATTGTTTATTTTGTACATAATGGAGTACAAATATAAGTACAAATGTTTGAATTTTGTTGTTTATGGCAGATTTTATTTAAAAATAGTTGCTAACGACTTCCTATACACAATATTGCGCATATCTACCTTGTTAACAAAACCATCTCTTTGATTAAAAAGAATTAGAAGGCTAAAGCACCTGCCAAAGATTACCGACCCAGATGTTATTTATGGCCACAAAGAAAAATGGGCAGTACGACTATCTATAACTCCCCGTCAACCACCTTATATCCAAGTTCATTGATGGTTTCGCTGATTTTTTCAATGCTTACCAGGGTAGTGTCAAAGCTTACCGAAGTCAGTTCATCAAGGTGAGATGCCTTGCTGGCCGTTACACCTTCCAATCCGTTAACTGCTTCCATAACTGTATTTTCGCAACCTTCACAGGTCATGCCCGTAACATGTAATTCAATGGTTTTGACAGCGGCTACATTGATTTCTTGTGTGGATTCCGCTTTTTGACCCGATTGATTGCAGGATGCAAACAAAGCGATGGCTACCATAAGACTCAGGATTTTTTTCATGGTGTTGGTTTTATTTAATTTGTTTTTCATGTGATGCACAACACCACAAAGATAAAGGATTTAATGTCGTTTAGATAATGTCTCGGTTGGGAATGCTAAAATAAAAAAGTCCTTCGACTCCGCTCAGGATGACATTGTATATAGTTGAATATTAGTTTATTAAAAAGAAGCAATGATACCCTGACATGAATGTCACACTGAGAGGAGTCGAAGTGTTTAAACGCTTTAACGGTCATTGATATAGAATTCTTGAATGAAATCAGAACCTGAATGGCCGTTATTTCAGTGATTTGCATTAATAATTTATCCCACGCTACACTTTTATCCCCTTTGTGATTAAATTTGCCAACGTTATACAGCGCAAACTGAACAAATGAAGAAAAACATAGCCCTGCTTACCGGTGGTTACTCCGGCGAATATGAAGTCTCCGTTGAAAGTGGAAAAGTCATCTACAAGAACCTTGATAAGGAATTGTTTAATGTTTATGCCATTAATATAGGGCTTGATTCGTGGGTTTATACTTCTGAAGAAGGCGAATCCTTTGAAGTAAATCTGAATGATTTTTCATTGATGCTTCCCACAGGAAAGGTAACTTTTGATGCTGCATTTATCGGCATTCACGGCACACCGGGCGAAGATGGCAAACTTCAGGGCTATCTTGATATGATGGGAATCCCTTACAACACCTGTGGAAGAGCAACATCAGCCGTAACATTCAATAAGTTCTTCAGCAACGAACTGGTAAATTGTAGTCGAATCCGCACAGCATCCACAGTTTATCTGCACAAGCGCGAAACACCCGATGTTGATGCTATTTTGAAAGTAACCGGTTTGCCATGTTTTGTGAAACCCAACAGCAATGGTTCAAGCGTTGGCATTACAAAAGTGAAAACAAAGGAAGATTTATTGCCGGCAATTTCATTTGCTTTTGAATCAGATGATGAAGTTCTGATTCAGGAACACATTCCGGGTGTGGAAATCACCTGTGGCATTTACGAGAAAAATGAAAAGCTGATTGCCTTGCCTTTGACCGAGATCATTCCCCGAAACGAATTTTTTGATTACGAGGCAAAATATAAAGGTAAGTCTGAGGAAATTACCCCGGCACGGATCAGTCCGGAACTTGCTGAGGAATGCACCGCTATTTCTCTGATGCTTTACCGCAGATTTAACTGCAGGGGAATTGTAAGGTTTGACTACATCCTTACTCCGGCAGATTTCCGCGAGGGCCGGCAGTTTTATTTTCTTGAAGTAAATACAGTTCCCGGTCTTTCCGAGGCCAGTATTGTTCCCCAACAGGCGGCATATATGGGAATTTCGCTGAAGCAGCTGTTTACAGATGTGCTGATGGAAACAATCTCAGCAAAGTAAGGTTCAGTTTATAACAGACAGGAAACAGACCTGTCAGCAGGTTTTCCCAGGTTAAAATATTTTCAATATTGTCGCTGTTGACCGACAAATCACTTTGTGGTTTGTCGTTGATTCATCTAAGCTGATTAATTCATAAATAGGACTAAAGTCCTTATAAATAGCCGTTTGAATTACCCCGACCTTAAGGTCGGGGTAACTCAAAACCGGTGGTATCTGGGGGCTTTAGCCCAAAATTAAAAGTTGATGAATTAATCAGGCTAAGCTCTAAAATCTGACTTTTGAATGTCAGAAAACAGTTAAAAAACCCGAAGATTGAGCATTCCGAACTCAAAACGGTTTTCCTGTTTTACATTTCACATTTCCCACAATCCACTTCACATTCCTTATCCTACACTTCACACGAAATGCATTTCGCACCTCATGGTGGCGCTTTATCTTTGCCTTATCAATTGAAAACAAACCTTTTACACAAAACCTTTTAAAACACAAAGCCATGAAAACCCTGATCGTCGCCACAGCAATTGCAATGATGTTCTCACTCAATCTGAACGCTTCACCTGATGGAACCACCACAAAATCATCAGCCAAAGTTCACATTTTTCAAACCAATACAGAAAGTGTTGACGTTTATGTAGCCAAAACTCCCGGCGAACTTGTCAAAATCAGCGTAACCAGTGAATCAGGAACTCCGCTGATTAAAGCCAGAGTAAAAAAACAGAGTTCGCGTTACCTGCGTTTCCATATGAACGAACTTCCCGAAGGAAACTACATTGTAAAGGTTGAGCAAAACGGCGAGATAATCTCCGAAATGAAAGTCAGCAAGTAAGAAGTGCATTTCCAACCCTGAAAATGTTCGCCATGAATAATTCAACCTTCCAGAATTTCTTTAACGCCGGGTCATTATCCGGCGTTATTTTAATGGCTGAACACAATTCAGATAATTTCAACAACCTTCTTCATAAAGGTAAATTCAGTTTATCTCTCAAATTATTACCTTTGAGGCTTTATAAGCTACACCGGATGCAGTCTTCACGACTTTTCAGCCCATTGATAAGAATACCAGCCATGACATTGATCGGGTTGATTCTCAAGTTTTTACTTGACCTTGGGTTTGGAATGGTTTACCGGTATTACGAACTGATCAGGCCGCTTAATGAATACATTGGCGCTGTGCTGCTGACGGTTATTTTATTTGAAGGTGTACTGCAGTTAAAAAAACTTCTGAACCGGCGTTTACCGTGGGAGAAAGGCCCGACCCGCAGACTATTTATTGAAGTAACCATCAATACCTTGCTTTTATTGCCGCTTATAATCGGCATCCGGGTTCTGATAAATATATTTCTGATTGAAGTACAGTTCATTCAACTGGCCGACGAAATAATTACTGCAGTTTATTATTCAATTTTTCTGATTGCCATTCCTGCTTTTGCCGAATTTGCAATTTTTCTGGTAAACCGTTACCGGACCGGACTGGCTGAAGTAGAGAAATTCAGGAAGGAAAATGCTGAGTTTCAGTTTGAAACCTTACGCACACAGGTAAATCCACATTTCCTGTTCAACAGCCTGAACACCCTTTCGTCGCTGGTTTATGAAGATCGTGAGAAAGCTGTCTTATTTATTCGTCACATGTCGGATGTTTATCGCTATGTGCTTGAAAACCGAAGCCGCGAAACCATTTCGCTCAGAGAGGAGATCGTTTTTATCAAAGCTTTTGTTTATCTGTATGAATTGCGTTTCGATAAAAAGCTGACAGTTGATATCAACATCAACGAAAAGTCGCTCGACATGCGCATCGCGCCCATGACGCTTCAATTGCTGATTGAGAATGCGGTGAAGCACAATATTGTTTCTTCGCGGAAGCCATTGCATATTAATGTTTACGATGAAAATGGGCTCACACTGAATGTAAGTAATAACCTTCAGCGAAAGCCGGTAACGATGCCTTCCACTTCAATAGGCTTAAAAAACATCATAAGTCGCTATGGTTTTCTGAGCAAACAGTCCATCGAAATCGTTGAAACTGAAACAGAATACAAGGTAAGTCTGCCTCTAATCTGAAACCTATGAAAGTACTGATCGTTGAAGATGAGCCATTTGCACAGCAGGAACTGATTCGCCTGCTTGAAAAAGTCGCAACCGGAACTGAGGTGATTGCCTGCCTCGATTCGGTTGAAGATACGGTTGAGTGGCTGAGAGAAAATCCGGTCCCCGATCTTATTTTTCTCGATATCCAGCTTTCGGATGGCTTGAGTTTCGAAATTTTCAAACAGGAAAAAGTGATGTGTCCTGTGATTTTTACCACAGCTTTTGATGAGTATTCAATTCAGGCATTCAAAGTAAACAGCATCGATTATCTGCTCAAGCCGATAAAAACAGAGGATCTGCAAGCTGCTCTGAATAAATTTGAGGATGTCAGAAAGTCTTATCAGTCTGGTGTTCAGATGCCTTTTGATATTTCGAAGCTTGAACTGCTTTTGAAACCCGTTACAAAGGAATATAAATCGAGATTTATCGCAAGGGTAGGGGATCAGATCCGGCATTTGAGCATTGATGAAATTTCATGGTTTTATGCCGAGGATAATGTAGTGTTTCTGATTACCAGAACCAACCACCGGTATATTATTGATTATACTCTTGATCATATTATGGAACTGCTTGATCCGGCTGTATTTACGCGCCTTAACCGAAGTGTGATTGCTCATATTTCAGGCATTGGCAAAGTGAGTCGCTATTTTAACGGTCGCCTTTTGGTTGAGATGATTCCGGCTTCGCCCGAACCAACTTATGTGAGCAGGGCCAAAGCTCAGTCATTTATTGAATGGCTTGACAAATAAATTAACTCAAATGAAAACTTCACCGAAATATAAACCTGTTTTTCTGATTGGCGCTTTGCTTTTTATGTTGTTGACGGCAACATCATGTTTCCGGCAGCAGGTCATCATAGAGCAGATACCTCAGAATACGCCGCCCGGTTCAGCCATTTTTATCACCGGAAACTTTAACAACTGGGACCCGGGAGATAGCCGTTTCCGGATGCAGCAGGATTCTGCAGGCAGATATGTGATCTCACTTCCCCGCGGTGTAGGAAAGCTGGAGTATAAATTTACCAGAGGCGACTGGACAACCGTTGAGAAAAATGGTTGCGGATACGATATCGAAAACCGCAGTCTGCAATACGGCGAAAACGAAATATCAATCAATCGCGTTGAAGCCTGGGGCGATACAGAACCTATGAATTGCCTTCAAAAAACAATTGTTTTGAAAAATTTACCGGCAAATACGCCGGATGAAGCTGTTTTCTATCTCGCCTCCAATATTAATAGTTGGAATCCCGGAGATATCAACTTTATTTTTCAAAAGGATTCGCATGGCAATTATTTCATCACTCTGGATAAAATCATATCATGCATGTTTTATAAAATAACCATGGGCAATTGGGAAACCGTTGAAACCAACGCTGATAACAAGGATATTGATAACCGGGAAATATGTTTCGACAATGCCGATACAGTGTATCTTCAGGTTACCTCATGGAAAACTACGAATGCAAAAAAAATGAGAAGTCTGGTTGTTTTACTTGATAAACTTCCTGCAGACACTTATGATTCCGATCAGATTTTTATTGCAGGCAGTTTCAACAATTGGGATCCCGGCCATAAAAGTTATGAGTTCAGGAAAGACAATGCAGGTCGCCGATATTTTCGGCTAACTGCTGAAGATGAAAGTGTAACCTTCAAAATTACCCGCGGAAACTGGAGAAGTGTGGAAACGACCATTTCAGGAAGAGACATTCCGGATCGCAGCCTGATTTTTGGGCAGTCGGATACGCTCAGATTGCAGGTGGACCGGTGGAAAGATCGGTAAAGGATAATTTCCAATTTCTGGTCCCTGAGCTTGTCGAAGGGTAATTTCTAATTTCCAATTTTTCAAATCGTCAAATCGTTCAATTTTTCAAATTTTCAAATCGTTGAATTTTCAAATCGTTGAATTGTTGAATCCTTGAATCTTTGAATTGTTGAATCCTTGAATCCTTGAATCTTTGAATTGTTGAATTGTTGAATCTTTGAATCCTTGAATCCTTGAATCCTTGAATCTTTGAATCCTTGAATCCTTGAATCTTTAAATTCTTAAAAAATGCATCTCTTCTACCATCCAGGCATCAACCTTTTGAAAAGTTTCAATGCCGGAGATATCCACCATCAGTTGACCGATGTTGAATCTGCACATATTAAGGTAATGCGTTTGAAACCAGGAGATAAGGTTAAGCTTACCGATGGAATCGGAAATTTTGCCGATGCTTTGCTCGAAGATGCCAATCCCAAAAAGAGCACCGTCGTGCTGACCGCTGTTACGGCTGAACCCGGTAAACCATTCAGGCTTACGATAGCGGTTGCACCTACCAAAAATATTGCCCGCTACGAGTGGTTTATCGAAAAGGCTACCGAAATTGGAATTGATGAAATTATTCCGCTGTACTGCGATCATTCTGAGCGCGAAAGGTTACGCGTTGACCGGCTTGAGAAAGTTGCAGTTTCGGCCATGAAGCAATCACTGAAAGCGTGGATTCCCAAAATTCACGAACCTGTTTCTTTCAGCGACCTTATGTTGAGTAAGAATCTGCCTGATGATTTGTTTATGGCCTGGATTGATGATAACGTTACCCTTCACCTGAAAGATGCATATACATCCGGTAAAGACGTTTTGGTTCTTATTGGTCCTGAAGGCGATTTCAGCAAAAGCGAAGTTGCAAGTGCAAAAGACCGGGGATTTGTGCCTGTTTCGCTTGGAAAATCACGGCTGAGGACTGAAACTGCTGCACTTTCTGCCTGTATGATTGTTAATCTGCTGAACGAATAAGCTTATCTTTGGCCTATGAAAAATTATCTGGCTGTTATACTTTTTTTTATTGTGCTGATCGGTATTTCCTGGACTCCGGCTGCACCGCTTCAGATTGCACTTCTGAAATATAAAGGGGGAGGCGATTGGTATGCCAATCCAACTTCATTGCCGAATCTGATAAAATTCTGCAATACACAGCTGCGTACCTCCATCGATCCGGAGTTTGCAACTGTTGAAGCCGGAAGCAAGGATATTTTCAACTACCCGTTTGTGCATATGACCGGGCACGGCAATGTTTTATTTGACGATCAGGAAGCCGCAAACCTGCGCACTTACCTGCTTGCCGGAGGGTTTCTGCATATCGACGACAACTATGGAATGGATCCTTACATCCGTCCGCAGATGAAAAAAGTTTTTCCTGAACTTGAGTTTATTGAATTGCCATTTTCTCATCCGATTTTCAATCAGAAATTTCAATTTCCGGGAGGTCTTCCCAAAATTCATGAGCACGATGGCAAACCACCACAAGGTTTCGGGTTAATTTGGGAAGGCAGGCTGGTTTGTCTTTACACTTACGAAACCGATCTTGGCGATGGCTGGGAAGATGCTGCGGTACACAATAATTCAGAAGAAACCCGCCTGAAAGCGCTAAGGATGGGAGCGAATATTATTCAGTATGTTTTCTCGAAATAATTCTTAAAGATTTTACCGGAAAAATATTTTTTATTCCAAAATAAAATACCGGTTCACTTCTGCAATTTTCTGCGGACTTCCGAAAAGATAAAGCATATCATCCGTCTCAATTTTCATTTGAGGCGTGATCTGTGTAATATAGCGATTATTGCGGCGAACCGCCAGCACCGTAACATTGAATTTGCTTTTGAGTTCGCTGTCGATAATTGTTTTACCAACCATTTTACTTGAAGCACGATGAACAGGCAGGGTTACAAAAACCATATCGGGGACCTGCGGTTGCAAATGTGTTGGAAAATCATTGTCATCGTTGTTTTTTGAGAGCAGTTCGTAATTTCGTGCTCTTATGTGGCTGGCCATAGATTGTATTTTATCAAAAGGCACCAGATATCGGCTTAAAACGCGGGTAAAAATCTGAATTGAAGTTTCAAATTCCTCGGGAATTACTTCATCAGCGCCCAATTGTAATGTGCTCTCAATTTCATCTACATGACGCGTTCGTACAATTATATGGGCCGTTTCACTTATATGACGCAGGTTGGTTATAATCATTTTTGTGGCATCTGCATCTGAAATGGCAATCACAACAACCCTGGCTTCCGCGGCATGAACAAAATGAAGGATCAACTCGTCGGTTGCGTCACCATAAATAATGGGATAATCATCGTCTTTGGCTTGTTTAAATACCTCCGGATCAAGCTCAATTGCAACATAGGGGATTCCAGCTTGTTTGGCAGTGCGGGCAACGTTGCGGCCATTAATTCCGAATCCTATAACTATCAGGTGGTCATGGAGTTTTGAAATCAGCGATTCCTCGGGCTTTTTCTTTTTGTTCTGAAACTTAATCAAACGGGACCTGATTTTGGAAGGAAGCAAGGCTCTTATCATCCAGTCGGCCATGGTGGTAGCATATCCTGCTAAAAATGGAGTCAAGCCCATGGTAAGCACCGAAATGGCAAGAAAATTCTGATAGACCTCCTGGGTCAGCAGGCTGTTCCGCATTCCGATGGTTGCCAGCAAAAAGGCAAACTCACCTACCTGAAATAATGTAAATGCCGATACCAGCGCCGTCCGCATTGGATAGCGCATCACCAGTACAGAGATTAAAACTACAAAAGCTTTAAGCAGAATGACACCCAAAGTAAAAAGAATCAGAATCAGAAAGTGATCGAAAAAGTAGCCCAGATCAATCAACATACCCACCGAAACAAAGAAAAAGCTGATAAATATTTCACGAAACGGGAGAATATTGGCTGTAGCCTGATGGCTGTATTCAGATTCAGATATAATCAGTCCGGCAAAAAATGCACCCAATGCCAGCGAAAGTCCCACCGAAGAAGTGAGCCAGGCTGTGGCAAAACAAATGACAACAATGGTTAAAATAAAAAGCTCGCGGCTTCGTGATTTTACAACATGCTGCAGCAGAAGCGGCACAACATAACGGGCCAATACAATCAGTAAACCAATAATCAACACAAACTTACCCAGAAGAATCAGTAAAGTCATCCATAAATTGCCCCCATTGCCGGCCAATAATGGCGTAATGAGAATCATCGGCACAACAATAATGTCCTGGAAAATCAGAATTGCCAGCGCAATCCTTCCATGTGGGGTTGTCATCTGTCCGCGCTCATGCAGCAATTTAAGCACTATGGCTGTACTGCTCATTGAGATCAGAAATCCCATAAAAATGGCCTGTGGAACAGTAAGCCCAAGCACCAGGGCTATCAAAAATGTCAATCCTATGGTGCCACCCACCTGCATAAAACCGCCAAACAAAACGGTTTGCTTTACTTTTACCAGGCCTTTTATCGAAAATTCAATGCCAATAATGAACAGAAGGAAAATCACGCCCATCTCGGAGAGTACCTCAACTTCATGCGAGGCGCTGATAAGTTTCAATCCGTTGGGGCCGGCAACCATGCCGGTAATCAGAAAACCAAGTATCGAAGGCATTTTTATCCGCTGAAAAGCAAGAATAATCAATACCGATAATCCAAGAATGATAACAACTTCTTTAAGTAGGGGGAGTTCCATAAATTCAATTGATCGAAAAGTAATATGCAAGCCGGCTTAGCTTTGGAGTGCATAACTATTGCCCAAATGTAAGGATAATTAGCTTGCCTTGCTTTATGATATTCGAATTAGTTGCCTTATCGTTAAAATTGATGCTATTTTTGGCGCGATATTTTTACCTGAAAAGACCACCCCTGACAGGGTTACGAGCCCTTTCAAAATGGGAAGCCCGGCAGATGCACGCTAACCTTTTCATTGGCAGCAAAACCCTGTCAGGGGTTAGCGGGTTCAACAGAAAATATTTTTTTTACCTTTTAAAACCTGCCTGGTTCTGGTTTGTCCGGATTAGGCTAATCAAAGCCAATCAAAACGGATTGGTTTCAATGATAATCGACCATAAATGCCATCGCATCAACTATCAGCCTTTCAAGCTCAGGATCTTTCTTTTTTAAATCTTCCAGATGATTGGAAATCTTCATCTGCAAGTCTTCTGCCATTCCCTTGTCGGAAAGGTATTCAGCTAATTCGGTGAGCAACAGCCACTCTTCAGGAAAGTCAGTCAGTATCTCCATTGTAAAAGCTTCGGCATCCATGGTTGTATGAATGTTTTCCCGTGCTTCGCGAAGTTTCCGGTACAATGCATGGAGGTATTGGGCTTTCGAACTGTGCTCAATTTTATGCGTAAATTCCTTTGGAGCTTCAAAATGATAATCAAAAGCGTCAGGGTCAGCAGGACCCGGATAAGCTGAGGTGATTTTTTCCCCCACAGCCATATCAAACATGCCCCACTCCGGCTTGAAAAGAACCTCTTCGCCAAGAGTTACAGTACAATCCGAAAATCCCAGCAAAAGCGTGTTACCCTTCCGGTTGATGGTATATTCAAAAATCCCGCTTACCTTAATCCCGCTTTCAAAATCAAGATTTACACGTGAACCTGTCTTAAAACCATGGGATTCAAATTCGGCGGCGCTCAAATTCTGCAATTTCAATCCGTTTTGAAGTGCTCCCACCGGACTGCCAAAGCCATGACCATGGTATGATTTGCCGTGCCCGCTGATTTCCTTGTTTTCGAAACACAAACTTGTAGGTCCGTCAGTTTTCAGATAAATCGCTTTCCCATTTCTAATGATGGAATTTTTAAAAGTTCCCGAAATCTGAAGTCCTGAGGACAATTCAACTGTTGCAGTATTTTCGGATTCTTCTGCTTTCTTAATGGCTTTCACACCACCGGTGCGTAGAGCCATTTCATCGGCAAACTGGTTAAGTACGGTGTTAAGATGCCCGAAATCAGGGGTGACAAACAGTTGAGGTTGCTGGGTGGTGATATCGAAACTAAAGTCAGCAGAATCAATTGTGTAAGGCAACTTTTTGACTTTAGGTTTTATGCAATTCATACTTTCGCCGATCGAAGAAAGCAATCCGGCGCCATAAATCTTGAAATTGTCAACATCGCCGATCAGCCCGTATTCAACTGTCCACCAGTGCAGATTCCGGATGCGCGCCATTTCACTGGGTTCACCTGTGCTTTGTTCAAGATAGGAGAGGTACTCTTCGGCAGAACAGATGTCACTATTTTTTGTGTAAGGATCAGCTTTAAGGATGGAAAGGTGGCGGATTGCTTCGTACAACTCATAATCGCGAGCCGATGAAAACGCTTTTGAACCGATTTCACCAAAAAACTTCAGGTATCCTGCATATTCAGGGTCGGCGATGATGGGAGCATGTCCCGCTGCTTCATGAATAATATCCGGAGCCGGAGTGTAGGCTATCTGATTGATCGGTCGGATATCAGCTGCAATGACCAATACATTGTAGGCCTGAAACTCCATAAATGCTGCTGGCGGTATAAATCCATCCACCGCAACTGCAGCCCAGCCAATCTCTTTCAAAATCCGGTTCATTCCATACATATGGGGAATGGTGTCGATGCTTATCCCCGTTTTCCGAAGTCCGTCTGTGTATGATCCATGCGCATATTTACTGAGAAATCTGATGTTCTGGCGCATCACATACCGCCAGACTGCATGATCCTGAGCAGTGTATGAATTGTAAGGTTGTTCAATAATCAGTCCCATCAAATGGCGTGGGAGTTTATCTGTTACTTCATTCGGTTGCATACGCAGGTTGATTACATTTGCATTTCGTTAAAACTGGCGTAAAGTCAGGCAATAAATATGCAAACTTTTACATACAAAAGAATTAACAAAAGTAAGCCTCTTAAAGTTTACGCAACCTTGCCGGTTTTAAATGAATCGGAGAATATCGCTGCTTTACTTCTTGATCTGGAAGCACAGAATTTTGCGGATTGGATGCTAGTGGTTTGTGTGAATCAACCCGATGAATGGTGGCAAATTCCTGATAAACAGCATATCTGCGAAGATAATGCCCGTACAATTGCTTTTTTAGAAGCCAAAGCCGACAGTCGCATAAAAGTAATTGACCGCAGCAGCATTGGGCTTGGTTGGAAAGGAAAACATCATGGTGTGGGCTGGGCCAGAAAAACCGCAATGGATTTTGCTGCCAATCTTGCTGATGCTGATGATGTTATTGTGAGTATGGATGCCGATACACGATATCCCGAAAACTATTTCAGTGCTGTAGTTGATCAGATTCACCGTTCCCCGGAAGCTACTGGTCTTTCAGTGCCATACTACCACAAACTTACAGGCGATGAAACTGCCGACAGGTGTATCCTCCGCTACGAAATTTACATGAGGAATTACGCATTACATATGCTTCAGCTCCGGAATCCTTATTGTTTTTCAGCCATTGGTTCCGGTATGGCTTGTAAAGCAGGTGTTTACAAAAGGGTAGGAGGGCTCACTCCCAAACTGAGCGGCGAAGATTTTTATTTCATTCAGAAATTGCGGAAAGCCGGAAATATAATTGTCCATTGCGATGCAGTCATTCATCCGGAAGCACGCTTTTCTGACCGTTTTATTTCGGAACCGGCCCTGCCATGATCCGCGGCAGAGACGGCAAATGGGACAGTTACCCCATTTACTCCGGCGACAGCTTTTTAAAAGTTGCCGATACGTTTAAGGCTTTCGCCGATCTTTATACCGCAGATTTTGAAGTACCTATGCAGTATTTTATTGATCAGATGATCGATGGCAACTCATTTTGGGGTACCTTGCGCAACAATTCAGCTTCGGCTGAGGCATTCGTAAAAGCCTGTACCCAAAGGCTTGACGGTTTGAGAATTCTTCAGTTTCTTAAATCCGACAAAGATAACTATCCGCAAAGCGATGAAGAAAAGCTATGGCAGTTTTTAAATTCAGCCTTATTCTCAACTGAAGATATCGCCGGTTTGCCCGATTTTAGTAATTTTTCGGATTGTTCCATCAATGATTTGAACAGCATCCGGAATATTATGTTTCAAAAAGAACGTAGTTTACAATCAGAAATACAACTCGCATGAAAAAGAAACCCATGATCATCATACTCGGCCCAACAGCTTCCGGGAAAACAAGAATTGCTGCGTTGACAGCTCAGATAACCGGAGGCGAAATCATTTCGGCTGACTCGCGGCAGGTTTATCGCGGAATGAATCTTGGCACAGGAAAAGATATTGATGACTATACTGTTGACGGCATTCAGATTCCTTTTCATCTGATCGACATTGCCGATGCCGGAAGCCGTTATAACATTTTCGATTATCACCGCGATTTTGAAAAAGCCCGATCACTGATTGTCAGGAAAAAGAAGTCTGTCATTGTTTGCGGCGGCAGTGGTATGTATCTCGAAACTGCTTTGGGATTGTATTCACTTCTTGAAAGCCCGCTTGATGAAGCCTTCCGAAAAGAAGCCGCAGAAATGAGCGATGCAGATCTGACTGCATTGCTGAATTCGATTTCCAAACTTCACAATACCACCGATACCACCGATCGCGAAAGAACAATCAGGGCAATTGAAATTTCACGTGCCCAAAAAGGTTCTGATGATGAAGCTGCATTTCGTAAAAAGCTTGCCAATGCAAACAATAACCTGATTTTCGGAATTGAATTTGACCGGGATGAAACCCGCCGTAGAATTTCATCGAGATTAAAAGAGAGAATTGAAAACGGTATGTTGAATGAAGTGGAAGAACTGTTAAACAATGGCATTGCTGCCGATGATCTTATTTATTACGGATTGGAATACAGGTACATCACCCTGTTCATCACAGGAAAAATCACTCAGGAAGAAATGTTCAGACAGCTTGAAACCGCCATTCATCAGTTTGCCAAGCGGCAGATGACCTGGTTCAGGAGGATGGAAAAAAGAGGGCTGGAAATTAAATGGCTCAATGGTATGAATGCCCCGGAAATGAATGCAGAATTGATTGTTAAGATGTTGAATTTGCTTGAAAAATAGATTGTTTGACGAAAGGATAATTTAATTGTGAAATAATTATCCTCCATTGAACCATTGTTGTTTTATTATGTTTATGATTATTGTTTGAAAAGTTAAACAAAGTAAATCAATAATAAATAGAAATGAAGAAGTGCCTTATCTCTCTTTTATTGCTTCTGTTCGTCGCTCATATTGCTGAAGCCCAAAATGGTACAATAAAGGGCAGGGTTTTTAATGAGAAAAATAACGAACCCCTGCCATTCACCAATATTGTAATTTTTGGAACCAACATCGGGTCAACCTCCGATCTTGACGGGAACTTTCTATTTACAGGGGTAACACCCGGATTTATTAAGCTTGCAGCAAGTTCTGTTGGCTTTGAAACTGTCGTCAGTGCAGAGGTTCAGGTGACCAATGCCAAAACAGTTTTCATCGACATTCCCATGCGCGAAACCACCATTCAGCTTGAGCAGGTGGTAGTTAAAGCTTCGCCATTTCGTAAAACGGAGGAAAGCCCGGTTTCAATGCGGACACTAGGCATTGGCGATATAGAAAGGAATCCCGGAGGCAACCGCGACATCAGTAAAGTAATTCAGGCATTGCCGGGCGTTGCTTCAACCGTTGCATTCCGCAACGACTTAATTGTTCGTGGCGGAGGTCCCAGCGAAAACAGATTTTATCTCGATGGTATGGAGATTCCAAACCTCAACCATTTTGCTACTCAGGGTTCTTCAGGTGGGCCTGTCGGAATTATTAACGTGGATTTTATCCGGGAAGTTGATTTTTATTCGGGCGCTTTCCCGGCCAACCGTGGCAATGCAATGAGTTCAATCCTTGAAATGAAACAAATCGATGGCAACAAGGATAGATTGGTCATCAAAGGTTCGGTGGGAGCTTCTGATCTTTCTCTGGCTTTGAATGGTCCGTTGAGTGAGCGAACCACTTTCCTGTTTTCGGCAAGAAGATCTTACCTGCAGTTTCTTTTCGGGGTTATCGGACTTCCTTTTCTTCCGACATACAATGACTTTCAGTTTAAAGTGAAAACACGATTTGACCAGAAAAACGAACTCACCGTTCTCGGAATCGGCGCCATAGATCAGTTCAGTCTGAATACCGGAATCAAAGACCCGACCGAAGATCAGCGCTACATCCTCAATTACCTCCCGGTGAACAATCAGTGGAATTATGCCATTGGTGCTGTTTATAAACACTTCAGAGCCAAATCATTCGATACCTGGGTTTTCAGCAGGAATATGCTCAACAATGAAGCATTCAAACACGAAAACAACGATGAGAATCTGCCCAAAACCCTCGATTATGTCTCTCAGGAGATCGAAAATAAATTCCGGTACGAAAACTCTTCACGAATAAACGGCTACAAACTTATCGCAGGTGCGGGAGGTGAGTATGCAAAGTTCAATACAAATACTTTTCAGCAGGTTTTTATTCCTTTGGCTGAAGATACGCTGAGATCAATAGATTACGGTTCGGAAATCGATATGTTTAAATATCATCTTTTTGCACAGGTAAGCCGTAATTTCAGTAACGATCGACTTATTTTAAGCATGGGTCTTCGCACCGATGGAAATAACTATTCATCAAACATGTCGAATCCGTTGAATCAGCTTTCGCCAAGGTTTTCGGCAGCATGGGCAATTACCGATAAGTTCTTCTTTAACTTCAACACAGGAAGGTATTTTCAGCAGCCGGCATACACAACCCTTGGCTATCGCAACAATGCAGGTGAACTGGTAAATAAAAACAACAATCTCAAGTATATCGCATCCAATCATCTGGTTGCAGGGTTTGAGTATCGCCGCCGCGAAGCCTCAAAAATGACCATTGAAGGTTTTTACAAGCATTATGCAAATTATCCCGTTTCGGTAACCGATTCAATTTCTCTGGCCAACAAAGGCGGTGATTTCGGTGTCTTCGGAAACGAAGAGGTCACTTCGACCGGAACAGGAAGGGCTTATGGTTTTGAAGTGTATATGCGCGATAAAATCATGGACCAGATTGATGTAATCCTCTCTTATACCTTCGTCAGAAGCGAATTTAAGGATTTTAAAGATGACTTTATCCCTTCATCATGGGATAACCGCCACCTCATTAACCTGACCATGAGCAAGGAATTTAAGCGCAACTGGAACCTTGGCGCAAAATGGCGGTTTGTCGGTGGAAATCCATATACCCCATGGGATCTGGACAGATCATCACTGCGCGATGCGTGGGATGCCCGACGTCAGGGTTACCTCGATTACAATCAGTTCAATACCCTCCGTACAGGTAGTTTTCATCAGTTGGACATGAGGATTGATAAACAATACTTCTTTAATAAATGGTCGTTGAATCTTTATGTTGATGTTCAGAACCTTTACAACTTCAAGCAAGCAGGAGCACCAAATCTTATCACCGAAACCGATGATTTTGGCAACGATATTATTTTGGTGGGACCTCCTGAAAGGTATAAGATTAAACAGGTTGTAAATGAGTCAGGTACAGTTCTGCCTACCATCGGAATTATTGTAGAATTTTAATCAAAAAGGAGATTATCTGACATGAAAAAACATAAGAACACATCAAAAACGCTGCTTCTTTTTCTTACTGCATTGCTGATATTTGTTTTCACCTCTCCTGATCTTTCAGCACAGAAACGAAAAAAAGAAAAGCAGGTGGAACATCTGGTTTTTCAGACGAATCCAAATGGTGAAGGAATTGAAATGAGCATTGAGTTTACCAAAGGTTCCAGTCACAACCATCCATTGATGGCGATATGGGTTGAGGATATGGACGGAAATTACATTCAAACACTTTACGTCGCCCAATCCATTGCTAAGGGATACTTTGCTTATGGCGACAAATCGACCGGCCGTTGGATGGCGGGTGAAATATCGCGCCCCGCGTCTCTGCCTTACTGGGCGCACAAACGAAATGTAAAAAACGACATCGGCAACTATATGCCAAAGCCCGGTTTTGAAGTTGCTGATGCTTACTCAGGCGCAACGCCAAAGGGAAACTTTAATCTCAATACCAGAACCGATAAGATGATTTCAGGAAAGTTCAGGGTGCTTATGGAAATCAATCAAACCTGGGATTGGAACAAACACTGGACCAACAGCAAATATCCTGATGAGCCTGATTACAAAACTTCCTCGCAGCCTGCATTGGTTTATGCCGCCGAAATCGATACGGATTCAACTCAAAAGGAATTTCCTCTGACAGTCATTGGCCGAAGTCACCACTCAGGTGCCGATGGAAAACTTTACAACGACCTGAATACCATCACAACTGCACTTGAGATTGTTTCTGAAATTAAGGTTATTCTGAAATAATTTTTTTTGCAAGTCAGGGTTTGACTAATTGGAAGCAAAAACAAGGCAAAATCCAGTCAAACCCTGACTTTTAATTAATTATTTATTCATGCGCCTTATCGCCTAACAGGGGTACAAACCTGAATCGGCCGTGCTGCATGGTTTCAAGCGTGCAATCAGTAAGCTTTGTAACGGTGGTCATGGTCTGGGCATCCGATTCATTCACCGGAATCACCAGAATCCCGCCAGGTTTTAATTGAGCGGTGAGTTGTTCGGGAATAAATGGCGCGCCTGCAGTAACAATTATTTTATCGAAAGGAGCAAAGGTTGGCAATCCTTTGTAACCATCTCCAAAGAAAACCTTTATCATAAAACCGGCTTCCGGCAGCATGATTTTTGATTTCGAATAAAGTGCTTTTTGGCGTTCAATCGAAAACACTTTGGCACCCATCTGATAAAGAATACTTGCCTGATATCCTGACCCGGTGCCGACTTCAAGGATCTTGTCACCACGCTTAACCTGCAAAAGCTGAGTCTGAAATGCAACGGTGTAAGGTTGCGAAATGGTTTGTCCCGCCCCGATCGGGAAAGCCTTGTCTTCGTAAGCAAATTCCATAAACCCGGAGTCAAAGAACCAATGCCTTGGAACAATTTCCATTGCTTTCAGCACATTTTCGTCGGTAATGCCTTTTTGCCTGACAACTTCTACCAGCTTCTTTCTTAATCCTTTGTGACGAAATGTATCGGTAAATATTTTCCCGGTCATCTAATTGCTTATGTTTTTATGAATTGTGGTCAAAATTAGTAATTTCGCAGTGTTTTACTAACCAACCATCAATTCAAATTTGCAATATGCTTAAAATCGGAGTTCTCGGAGCAGGCCATTTAGGAAAAATTCACCTCAAGTGCATCAAGCAAACAGCTAAATACCAACTTGTTGGATTTTATGATGCAGATGAAGAAAATGCAAAAAAAGTATCTGAAGATTTTGGGATTCCTGCTTTTTCAGGAATAGATGAACTGATTGATGCCGTGGATGTGGTTGATATTGTTACACCGACACTTTCGCATTTTGATTGCGCTTCCAGGTCGCTGAAGAAATTCAAGCATGTGTTTATTGAGAAACCTATCGTTACCACTCCGGCAGAAGCCCGCGAGTTGATAGAACTTGCCGGTGAAGCAGGTGTTAAGGTTCAGGTTGGGCATGTTGAGCGTTTCAACCCGGCATTTATCGCTGCGGCTCCGTTTATCGACAATCCAATGTTCATCGAAACACACCGTTTGGCGCAGTTTAATCCGCGTGGCACCGATGTTCCGGTTATTCTCGACCTGATGATCCATGATCTTGATATCGTGCTGAGCATCGTAAAGTCAGGCATACATAAAGTAAGTGCAAGTGGTGTTTCTGTGGTAAGCGATACCCCGGATATAGCAAATGCAAGAATTGAGTTTGATAATGGCTGTGTTGCCAATCTGACAGCCAGCCGTATATCGATGAAAAATATGCGTAAAAGCAGATTCTTTCAGCGCGATGCATACATTGCGGTTGATTTTCTCGAAAAATCTGCTGAAATCATCCGTATGAAAGGCGTGGATCCTGCAACTGCCGATCCAATGGCCATGATACTCGACCTTGGACCAGGAAAGCAGCCCAAACAAATACTTTTTGACAAACCAGAAATCACAAATATCAACGCCATACAAACCGAATTGGAAAGTTTTGCCGATGCAATTATAAACAACACCCCGCCTCCGGTTACCATCAATGATGGTTACGCTGCTCTCGACCTTGCATACCGAATTATTGAGAAGATGAAAAATGCTTCAAATGTTTTGTAAAAAGCTCAGGGTCAATAGTTAATTTTTTTTTCATAATTCTTACTTTTTCAGGCAATAATCGCAGGCTGTCTGCGTTCATTTCACGTTAAGGTAATAATGGATTAATCGGGTTATTATGAGAGGTTGTTTACGTTCAGTATTTCCATTTTTACAAGTATGCTTACTAGCTGTATTATTATCCGGTTGTGATAATGATAAAGATTCGGTATTGGTGCCATCCTATGTCACCATTGACCAGTTCAGCATCACCACCGACTACGGGCAGGGTACTGCATCGCATAAAATTTCAGATGCCTGGGTTTATGTGGATGAAACGCTCATAGGTGCCTTTGAGCTTCCGGCAAGGGTTCCGATTCTTACCGAAGGCAACCAGAATATTACCATTCGTCCGGGCATAAAAATCAACGGAATTGCCAGTACACGCGCAATTTACCCATACCTGCTTCCGGTAACCAGACAAGTTAGGCTGGTAAAAGACAGTGCTGTTTCGCTTTCTCCCATAAATACACGCTATAGAACCAATGTAACTTTCCCATGGCTGGAAGGTTTTGAGCTATCAGGGCTGACAATGGACACCACATCCAAAAGCACCGTAGCATTGCAGCGAACCAGCGATCCCGCTCTTGTATTTTCTATGCCGGGAGAATCAAACTCTTTTTCAGGTTTAATTCAGCTGACTTCTGATACTTCCATTTTTGAAGTTGTTACCCGCGAAACCTATGAATTTCCGGCTGCAGGCTCTGAAGTTTTTCTGGAAATGAATTTTAAAACCACCAACTCGATCGTTGTTGGGGTATTTTATAAAACGAATGGCATGCAGGTTCAACGACCATTGCTGGTGCTGAACAAAAGTGATGAATGGAATAAAATCTACGTAAACCTTACGGTTCCAAAATACGATACACCTGGCGCTACCGAGTTCAGAATATTTATCGGGGCTCAGACTGACCAAGGAAACGAACAGGCCACCATATTGCTTGATAACCTGAAACTGGTTCATTTTAATACGGTAAAATGAATAGAAATTTACAAGTAGCACGTTACGTAATTGCCGATTTGATTTCAGCCATTCTGGCCTGGGGACTTTTCTTCATTTACAGGAAATACACCATTGATCCAAATGTATTTGAATATCCTGAAGTCATTTACAAAGATCCCAATCTTATTTACGGATTAATATTTATCCCTATTTTCTGGTTATGCCTCTACATTATGATAGGTACTTACCGACGGATTTACCGCAAAGCCCGTCTTAAGGAATTGGGACAAACACTTCAGATTACCATTTTAGGAGTCATTATACTTTTTTTCGCACTTATTCTTGATGATACCATCGTATCATACAGGAATTATTACGAATCGGTATTGGTTTTGTTCGGGCTTCATTTTATCCCTACATACCTGCTGCGGTTGATACTCACATCCATAACTGCCTATAAAATTCATCACAAAACCATAGGATTCAGCACAATCATCGTTGGTAGCAATGGCAATGCCATTTCAATATATAATGAAATTGAAAATCAGGAAAAATCAAGTGGAAACAAGTTTGTGGGGTTCGTAAATGCTGCACCCTATAAAGACTATAAACTTGAGATGTTTCTGAAGCATCTGGGGCAGATAAGTGATTTAAAACAGATAATAAAGGAGTATAAGGTGGAAGAGGTAATCATAGCGATAGAGCGTTCAGAGGTAAAAACCATTGAACAGATCATTACTGAGGTTGAAGATACCAATGTTGTGATAAAGGTAATTCCGGATATGCAGGATTATCTTTTGGGCACCATCCGGTCCACTTCTATTTTTCATGCACCTCTGCTGCAGATTTCGCCCGATCTGATGCCTGCCTGGCAACAATCGGTAAAGCGAATAATCGATATTGGTGCTTCAATCATTGCCATGATTATTCTTATACCTGCATACATTGGCGTGGCTATTGGTGTGAAAGCGACATCAAAAGGACCGGTTTTTTACAGGCAGCCCCGCATAGGTAAGCAAGGGAAGCCTTTTAGTATGATCAAATTCCGTAGCATGTATATTGATGCGGAGCAGAATGGAGTGCCGCAATTGTCATCCAAGGAAGATCCACGCATTACTCCTTTTGGCAGATTCCTGCGAAAAGTCAGACTTGACGAGATTCCTCAGTTCTGGTCAGTGCTTCTGGGTGATATGTCGCTGGTAGGACCCAGACCCGAGCGTCAGTACTTTATTGATCAGATTATACAGCGCGCTCCTCATTACAGACTTTTACAAAAGGTAAAACCCGGTATAACTTCCTGGGGACAGGTTAAGTACGGCTACGCTGAGAATGTAGATGAAATGGTTGAACGACTCAAGTTTGATATTCTCTATATCGAAAATATGTCGCTTGCCATGGATTTTAAAATCCTGATTTACACGGTATTGATTGTGCTTCAGGGCAGAGGAAAGTAGGGTGGGCGTTTAATTCCTGATTTTCTTTTTGGTGATCTCCGCTTAATTCTGTTTAGGATTTCAGATATCAATTGGAATCTATGCATTGAGCCAAACGATGCAAATGTCAGATCATTCCGTTTTCAATCATCTTCACAATGGCTTCAATGTCGCGGTCTTTGCCTTCTGGATCGTATTTTTCTTTGAGATTATAGCCAAAAAGCCGGCTTAAATTTTGCCAGAAGAAAGCTGTGATACTCCCTCTCAATTCTTTTACAATATGATAAGTGGGTGTTCCGGTTTCCCGGTCAACAAGCTTAAGAAGTATTTTTCCCTGTGTAAAGTTCAGTGATTTTAATTCTTCACCAAATTCGGCCTTCAGCTCGTCTTCAGCTCTTTTGAATAATTTTCGCTGTTCTTTTTCGGTGAGACCAGCCATCAGTGCATCGTACTCATTCAGCTTGATGCCTGCCAGCCTGGCATAGGGATAGACTTTCTTTACATTTCTTACCAGTTTTTCGAAGCGCCGCTGATCAGCAGGGCTTTTAAAAATAATATATCCCAGCACATTGACTTCGGGCAGGTACATTTGCGGTATGGTGTCACCATCAATAACTTTGGCTCTAACCACAATCAGATCAATGTTTTGAGCTTCGGACTGAAGGCAGAAGGAGATCAGTAAGGTTGTAAATATGATCAGGCGTTTCATGCCCCTATGAATTTTAGATTTACAGTCATTTAGCAAATACAATGCCGAAATTCTTAAACGCAGAACTGCCTTAAATGTTGCAAAAGACTTTGAACACCTTATCAAAAGAATAACCTTAGAATTTTATCATTACTTCAGGCAACCCTAAGCTTTGAAATGTTAGATCTGCTGAGTTTTTCCTCGGCATACTGGCGGGTTACTGCAAGAACTTTGATTGAATCGTTGGTCGGCAGATCAAACATGGCATCCATCAGAATGGCTTCCATCATTGAGCGTAAACCGCGGGCTCCGAGTTTAAATTCAATGGCTTTGTCAACGATGTACTCGAATGTATCTGGCTGAAATGAGAGTTTAATTCCATCCATTTCAAACAGCTTGACAAATTGTTTTACCAGAGAATTCTTGGGCTCGGTCAGAATTTTGATGAGGACATCGCGGCTAAGCGGGCTCAGGTAGGTAACCACCGGCAAGCGGCCAACCAGTTCCGGAATAAGTCCAAAGCTTTTCAAGTCCTGAGGAGCTATGTATTGTAGTAGGTTACTTCTGTCAATCTCTTCCTGCTCTTTTCCGGCTGAATATCCGATAACATTGGTTTGCATGCGCGAAGCAATTTTTTTGTCAATGCCATCAAAAGCACCACCGGCAACAAACAACACATTCTGGGTATTGATTTGTATCATCCTTTGCTCGGGATGTTTCCTGCCTCCTTGTGGAGGTACATTAACAATGGTACCTTCCAGAAGCTTCAGCATAGCCTGTTGAACTCCTTCGCCTGAAACGTCGCGGGTTATACTTGGGTTGTCGCTTTTACGGGCAATTTTATCAATTTCATCGATGAAAACTATGCCTCTTTCAGCAGCAGCAACATCATAATCAGCTGACTGAAGCAGGCGGGTAAGAATGCTTTCAACATCTTCACCTACGTAACCGGCTTCGGTAAGAACGGTTGCATCGGCAATACAAAAAGGAACGTGCAGCAATTTGGCGATGGTCCGTGCAAGTAATGTTTTGCCGGTTCCGGTTTCACCAATAAGAATTATATTCGATTTTTCTATCTCCACATCATCGCGTGTGGCAGGCTGGTCAATTCTTTTGTAATGGTTGTAAACTGCAACAGCGAGAACTCTTTTGGCATCATCCTGACCAATTACATATTGATCGAGATATTGCTTTATTTCGGAGGGTTTATGTAATTTAACTTTAGAGAAGTCTTTTTTCTTACCGGTTTTTGTCTCTTCTACCAGAATTTCCTGCGCCTGATCAACACAATAATCGCAAATATGAGCATCTATGCCCGAAATGAGCATATTGGTTTCACTTCGTGCTCTTCCACAAAATGAACATCTTTCTTCCTTTTTAGGCATGGTGATGTTGATAATTAGATGATAATCAATGCAATGGCAATCAAAATTACCTGATTGCCTTATTCTTTGCAAAGTTAATGAAAACTAAGTAAGTATAAGCCAATTCGTAATCCAAAAGAAATACAAATAGAAAAATTCAGAGCCATTGAAGTATTTAATGGCTCTGAATGTATGGTTCTGGCTGCAGGTTTTCCGATATGTCAGTGTTAAGGGGAAAGCAACAGAGAAACTGTTATTTTTTGCCCCTTACAAGCACTTCGTCAATCATTCCGTACTCTTTGGCCTCAGTTGCTGTCATCCAGTAATCGCGGTCAGAATCTTTTTCGATCTTTTTGAAGGTTTGACCTGAGTGTTCTGCAATTATGTCATAGAGTTCCTTTTTTAGCTTCACGATTTCACGGGTTGTAATTTCGATATCAGAAGCCTGACCCTGTGCACCTCCCATGGGCTGATGAATAAGAACGCGGGAGTGTTTAAGTGCTGTGCGTTTTCCGGGAGCGCCGGCACATAACAATACTGCACCCATCGAAGCTGCCATGCCGGTACATATGGTTGCCACATCGGGGGCTATGTATTGCATGGTGTCGTAAATCCCAAGTCCTGCATATACCGATCCTCCGGGTGTATTCAGGTATATCTGTATATCCTTCTTAGGGTCAACCGACTCAAGAAAGAGCAACTGAGCCTGAATAATGTTGGCAACATAATCGTCAACAGGAACGCCCAGAAATATAATTCTATCCATCATGAGGCGCGAAAACACATCCATGGTGGCTATGTTAAGCTGGCGCTCTTCGATAATGGTTGGCGAAATGTATCCGGATACCTGTGAAGTGAAACGGTCGAGTGATAAACTGCTGATGCCATGATGACGTGTGGCATACTTTCTGAATTCGTTTTGCATGGTTGAGAAGTTTGATACTGTCAAATTTACAGGTTTATTTCTTGTTTGCCGTAAATTTTGCAGAAATGTTTATTTATTAATCGAAGGTCTAAAATCGTGCCGTTTAGTCAGAAGTGCTTTTTGACAGTTTTTCTTTTGGTTTTTCATGTTCGATGGCCTCATAAATCGCTTCATGAATCCGGGTACGGATATTCAGTTTTGTTATTTTGGTATTTGCGGCATCAGGGTGGATCCTGTTGCTCAGAAATACATATATCAGCCCGTTTTCAGGATCGGCCCAGGTGTATGTTCCTGTAAATCCACTGTGTCCGAAGCTGCGCTTTGATGCGGATTTACAGGCAGGCGAAGATTCTGTGGGGAACAATGCAGGTTTGTCAAATCCGGCACCCCGACGGTTTTTCTCAATCACATACTGCACTCCGGTAAAGTCGTGTATTACTTCTGCATTCAGTAAGGTATCGCCACCATAAACTCCGTCGTTAAGCAGCATCTGCATGATTATTCCTACATCCAGAGCATCAGAAAATAAACCGGCATGACCGGCCACGCCACCCAGCATTGCTGCTGTTTGGTCATGCACATCTCCAAGCACCAGTTGTTTCCTGAAAATAGTATCGTTCTCGGTAGGCACAATCCGGCTTATACTGAATCTTTCGCGGGGATGAAAACCCATGGTGCGCAGACCCAGTTTGTTGTAGAAATTTCGTTGTACATAACTACTGAACGGTTGAATTGTAATTTCCTCAATAGCCTTTCCAAGTAAAATAAATCCAAGATCACTGTATTTATACTCCGTTTTTGATAACAAAGGAGACTTAATGATTGAATCGATAATTACTTCGGGATATTCATCTTTCAGATAGATACCATCAGCCACACGATGAGAGTAATTGATGCTGTAATGTTTGCCGAATAGATCCGGATTGAGTTCCTTGTTTGTCATTGCAGCTTTCCAAAAAGCGATATACGGCTGAAATCTTGCCTGATGCGCAAGAATATCCCTGATGATTACATGGTTCTTGTTGGTATGCTGCAAAGGTTTGTAGTAATGGCTAAGCTTTCGGTCGGGATCCAATAATTCGTCACCGGTGAGTTTCATTACAGTAAGGGTTGTTGCCAGTATTTTGGTGAGTGATGCAAGGTCAAATAAATCATCATTGAGTAAAGCAGTTTGTGATTCATAGGTCTTACTGCCAAATGCTTTCCGGTAAATAACTTTATTATCCTTGATTACCACCACCTGTGCTCCGGGATATACCTGCCCGTTGATTCCTTCCATCACAATTTTATCCACTTCTTTAAGCTTGTCTGAAGATACGCCTGCCATTTCAGGAGCAACAAAAGCAAGCCTGGTGCTGTTTTCTTTGATTATCCCGGTTCCTGCCAGCCAGGTTGTTCCGGAGGATACCGGTAATTTTCCTGTGATTGGAATGCCTCCGAAAATGGCTTGTGCAGTAAGTTCCTGTATCGTTTTATTATCCTGATAAGAGACAAAAACCGATGCCATATTGTTGGCACATGTGAACATTCCAATACTGTATGGGCTTGTAAACAGGCACAATATGGTTTTTTTTGTTGTTGATATTGAATCTGCCACCCATGCTCCCTGCCGGCTCATTCCAAAGTTTCGCTGTGGCAGGTCGCTGGTTTGCACATACCCTGCAATCACAAGGTTAAAGGGTTCCAGCAAACGCATCACTGAGTCGCGCTCGGCTTTCCCTGGCTCTTTACTCAAGTTGAAATGTGTGATGGGTGCGTAATCATCAAGCCTTTGCTGAAAAGAGGTAAACCTAAGATCGCCGATTACCAGACTGGCAATTCTGAGTGTGTCCAGCGCCTCCAAAGGAATTAATCCTGATGGGTCAGAAACCAGTGTGATGGCGGCAGCGTTTGCCTTGAAAGTGGTTTGTTCTGCAAACTGTGAATTGAGCTCCTGATTCAGGTTTTTTAGTTGAATAGCCTGGTATTGCGAAAGTCCGCTTTCGAATTTCCATTTCAGCACCCTGCGGCATTTGGCATCTATTAACTCCTGACTGATGAGGCCGCTGTCAATTGCTTTTCTGATGTTTATCAAAGCCATCCGGGGATTTACAGGAAGCAACAGAATATCATTACCTGCTTCAAGCGCCATAACTTCAACCAGTGCAGGATCTGCATAGTCTTTCAACCCTTTCATTTCCATGCCATCGGTAATTACCATACCATCAAATCCCATCTTTTCGCGAAGAATTCCTGTAATTATAGGTTTCGACAGCGATGAAATTGATTTGGCTGCCGTATCCATCGCAGGAATCCTGAGGTGGGCAATCATCATTCCTTTGAGGCCCCTTTGAATCAGGTAATTGAACGGATAGAGTTCTGTTGAATCGATAGAAGAAATGTGTTTATCGATAACCGGAAGGGTGTAGTGCGAGTCATTTCCGGTATCACCGTGTCCGGGAAAATGCTTGGCAACCGCAATTACACCCTGATCCTGCATTCCTTTCATATACCAGAAAGATTTCTCTGCCACCAATTGTCTGTCTTCGCCAAACGAGCGGGCATTTATCACCGGATTGAGTGGATTGTTGTTGATATCAGCAACAGGCGCAAAATTTATGTGGATGCCAAGTCTTTTCATTTGACGCCCGATTTCGGTTCCCATATTGTAAATCAGGCTGTTGTCGCTGATGGCTCCCAAAGTCATCTGTTTTGGGAAATTTGCGACACTATCAAGTCTCATCCCCAAACCCCATTCACCATCAATTGATACAAGCATAGGAGTGCGCACTGCTTTCTGAATGCGGTTGGTCAGATTTGCCTGTCTGACCGGTCCTCCCTGAAAAAAGCAAATTCCGCCAATATTCAGTTCGCTGGCAAGAAGAATAAGTTCCTGATTGTATTTCTCGTCCTTGTTTGAATGACCTCTGATCATCATTAGCTGTGAAATTCTCTGATCAGGTGTAAGACTATTAAAAACAGAATCAACCCATGCTGACGAGGGATCTATAAAAACTGACTGTGAATGTATAAACGGTGAAAAGCAGAATAAACCTGCGAAAAGAATTATATAGAAACCTGATTTCTTCATTGGTATTCCTGGTTTTAGCAATTTGAGCGTACTGATTAAAAGTGATTCATAGCCTTACAACGGCAAAAGTACACCTAATCGGTATAAGTGTTTTTCATTTTTTTTTAATTATATGACTGATCAAAGATCAAAATGGGCTATTTTCGCATCATTCTATAAATTATTTTAAGCCCTGACAATAAACAGGACTGCTGAAACGCTTTTAAAAAAAAGAGAAATTGAAAGCATCAATGGTGAGAAAATTACTGTTTCTGTTATTTTTGCTGCCGATGGTTTTGCATGCACAGCAATCTGCAAAACCGGGATCCAAGGATAAAGAGCCATTGAGCCGTATTCTATTTGTATTTGATGCATCACAGAGTATGTATGCCAGGTGGCAAAGCGATATGCGCATAACAATTGCCAAAAAGCTG
>Ga0351883_1022_pt1 | contig 54438 bp, 49 predicted proteins | sample BONcelFGM3001F14_FD_206772 | JGI IMG/M metagenome (GOLD analysis project Ga0351883, IMG submission 206772) | Enriched cells from coal bed in the Powder River Basin, Montana, United States - BONCAT cells FGM rep3 HSBNCT.FGM.300.1.F14 ...
CAGCTAAGGTGAGTACTTGGTGACAGGATTTTATTCAAACAGATGTGTCAAAAAACACGAAAGTGATCGTCCCCCTGTCATGCTGAGCGGAGTCGAAGCACGAAAGGGGGAGAAGAGGGGGATAATAAAAATGTGTATCATTTGAGGATGTTATTTTTATCTTTTCGCTTAGTAAGTATAAATACCTATTCAATCATGCATCGCTTTTTGTTAAAAGTGGTATTTAAACGACTTGAACTGCATCTATTCTAAGCCTAATTTTGTAAAATAATATTACACCCGGGAAGGACGAACAGATTCATCTTTGCGGCTTCTTTCAAATGAAATGTAATATTAAAGTAACTAACTGAGGTTCAACACAAATAAAACCATAAAGTCATGAAAAATACCATCCTATTGTTTCTTCTTTCCATTTTTGTCGGTGCTGCATTTGCTCAGGTACGACCTGGACAAACTACAAAAGCTCCCGGCGTTATGATCGGACTGGATAGTACCCTCGTCAAAATGGAGTATGCACGCTGGAATAATGATAACCCCGGAGAGCAATGGGAGAAATTCTCTACACCTGACCGTATCATTTATTATTGCAAAACATCAGGCAATGTGAACAAGAGTAACGTTGCACATGTTTATGATTTTGATGAGGCAGGAGTTAATGTTAAATACACCACCATCGCCACTCAGGAAAAGTTTAAATATGCCTGCGATTACCTGAACACCATTGCATTGCGTAATAAATATGTATATGAATTTCAAGGTGTTAATGAGAATAATCAGGGTGTGTGGGTTTCAAGTAAAGCAATTACAAACTATTCAGGTTGTGACTGCGGAAACCTTAAAGTTACTGTAACAGGAAATCTGAACGGAGAAACACTCTCAGATTTTGTTGATTACTGTCCTGTAAAACCAGGCAAATCAGGTGAACTTATTGCGATTGAATATATGGCTTTGAATTAGTAAATGGTTGGGGGATCGTTTACGAAAAAAGGGGGGCAATTTGTCCCCCTGATTTTTTTATGCATTGGTCCGATCAATTATATGAACTCTTCATGCTTAAGAAATATAAGGTGATTGGGAGAAGGCTTTGATATCCGGAAAGTTCTTATATTTGGGGTGAAAATCTGAGTTGTAATATCAAACTCAATGCTTGTGAACAAGTCAGATATATATGCAATATTGCGTATATCTGCTCGTTGAACTAAACCGCCCCCTTGCGGAGGCGGTAAAATGATGGTATCTTTAAGGTGCAAACTTTAAAACTATACCATCATGAAGAACAGTCATTCTCAATTCATTGAGCAGGTGATCCAAGAGATGCAACTGCGAAACTACAGTGCTAGGACTATCAGCACTTACAGTACACTTCTGACAAAGGTAGGGAGTTTCTTTCAACAATCTATCGATAGTATTACCCTCGAACAGTTCAAAAGTTTTCTTCATTACCGCATTGTCCATGATAACGTATCTGTATCTATGGTCAACCAGTACGTTAGCGCCTATAAGATTCTCCAGTCAGATGTTCTGGGACGCGATTGGGAAACCATAAAGATAAAGCGACCCAGGAGGGAAAAACGGCTTCCGGTAGTTATGTCGCAAAGCGAAATGGAGCGATTAATCAGTAGCACCAAAAATCTTAAGCATAAGGCTATGTTGATGTTGGCCTATTCATCTGGTTTAAGACGCGAAGAGTTACAGAAGATAAAAGCTTCATCTATTGACTCTTCAAGGATGCAAGTGCACGTTGTTCAGGGAAAAGGCAAGAAAGACCGCTATACCATTCTTTCGGTAAAAACCTTAGATATACTAAGGGAACATTACAGGCAAAGCCGACCAATGAACTATCTTTTCGAATCACTTTTTCGCCCGGGACATTACCTTTCAGACAGATCGCTCGAAAAAATTGTTAAGAATAATGCAGTAAAAGCGGGGATAACCAAGCAGGTTTCGTTTCATACGCTCAGGCATAGCTTTGCCACACACTTGCTTGAGCAAGGGGTAAATCTTCGTTTAATACAGGAAATGATGGGGCATACTTCTCTCAAGACAACAGCTGGTTATCTTCATTTGGTTAACCTTGCTCCTTCAAAAGTAAGCTCCCCTCTTGATTCCATGAACATTTAATATATGCGACCATGGAAAATCAACGGCAAAGCATTGAGCTTGCTGATATATTCAGTAGCCATGCAAATACGTACCTGCAACAACACAAGTTATGCCCCAATCAAATAAAAGCCTTTACTGCTATAATGCAATGCCGCACTGGTGCTTTGGGTGGCCATGCAGAGCGTTGTGACCACTGTGGATATATCAGGCAAGCATATAACTCGTGCCGCAACCGACATTGCCCCAAGTGTCAGTATGTTAAAAAGGCACAGTGGGTGGATAAACTGGCGGGCAACCTTCCCCCGGTAAAATACTTTCATATAGTTTTTACCATTCCCCAATGTTTAAACAGCCTGTTCTATTTAAATCAAAAAAACGCTTATGACTTGTTGTTCAAGGCATCCGGGCAGGCATTGCTTCAATGTGCGGCGAACCCTGACTTTCTGGGAGTACAGGCCGGGGCTGTTTCACTTTTGCATACCTGGGGGCAAACGCTGATATATCATCCACATATTCACATGATAGTTCCTGCCGGTGGACTGTCCGAGGACATGATGGAGTGGGTTGCATCGGGTAAGAAGTTCTTTTTGCCGGTAAGAGCCCTAAGCATGGTTTTCAGAGGCATTTTATGCAGGTTAATTGAACAAGCTGTAATTAATGGCACAATTAAACTTACCGATGATTGCTCTGGATTTAAATCCTTAAAAGAACAATGTTACCTAAAACAATGGGTGGTTTATTGTGAGAGACCATTTTCAGGGCCTGAAAATCTGATAAACTATCTTGGCAATTATACGCACAGGGTGGCTATATCCAATCAACGTATCATTAGCCATACAGATGACCAGGTTAGCTTTAGTTACAAGGATAACAAAGATGGAGGGATTAGAAAAAACATGACGCTTTCAGCCAATGAATTTATTAGCAGATTTTTACAGCATATTTTACCTGATGGTTTTTGCAAAATCAGGTATTTTGGATTTATGGCTATGCGAAATATGAGTACCAAACTGTCGCTTTGTTTTGATTACATAAAAAAAGTAGCCTACTTGCCTGTTTTGGCCGGCCTTACCGCTTTGGAAGTATGGCGGGAAATTACGGGAAGAGACCCAATTTGTTGTCCAGAATGTAAAACAGGCCGAATGGTTGCTTTTATCCGGAAAGATGTCAATCAGGCTAGAACAGGCTAGAGTAAGTCTTTAAAGAAAGTTCTTTGAAGGATTGAAACATAGTTTTACAGCTATTCGTGGCTATGATGGAAGAAGTGTGCACATTTGGATAGCTTTTCTATTTTAAAACATGAAATATGGACTGCATGAAATATGGAAAATATGATTTTTTAGGCTTAAATAGCATGACCCAAATAAAGACAGAAGATAGTATTCCCATAGAAAGGCGGAACTGTCCAACTAGGTTTTATCCGCCATTCTTTCTCCCCCCTAAATAAAATGCACGACTGAAGTTGAACATTGGCCTTTTCTTGATACTTTTGTTTAAGAACGGCGGATAAAACCCTTAACGTTATAGCCAATGCTAACAGACACCGTGACAAATAGAAAACTAAATTTCAAAGACGGACTTTTTTGGACAATTGCAATATTGGTCATTTTGACAAATTTGTTGTTTTCATTTGCTTCCGTTTTTGAAATATATCAAATCTCATTTACCGACATAGAGAAAGAATATCATTGGGGAGCAGAACCATTCCCTTGGTATTATGAAAACAAAATGACCTACTTGACCTACATTGGTTCTTGGACAATCTTGTTCTTAACGACTTTGTTTTTTCAAATTTACTATGCTGTAAAAGACAACAAATCGAAAGAACTTTATAGCGGACTTTTATTCATTTTATTTTTTGTAGCAATGCTTGTGGCAAACGGACCAATAGACTAAAAAAAATGAAACGACCTATTCTGACAATATCAATCATTATTCTGACCGCTGGACTTGGGTATTGGGTTTATGAAATGTATGGTTTTGCTCAAGGCGTTCGACAAGACACCATAAAGAATATTAATTGGCAGAAAGAAAATACAGGAATTTATTTTGTGAACTTGCCAGCAGGACTTGACACAATGGACTTTAAAGCAACTATCACGCTTGACCAGACCAAGAAAATTCATAAACTGAAATTTCCAAACGGTGGAACAGAAACAAACGTATTCATTTACGACAGCACTTATTTAAAAACCATACAAAACAACACATTACCAAAAGTAAAACCCATGACAAATGGCGACTTTACACACGACCAAGAAGTTTTACTTGACATTACATTATTGCAACGCGGACAATATTATGTTCACTATTTATCTTGCGGTTTAGGCGGTATATTCCCATTGACAATCAAATAAAAATATAATGACGACAGAAAGAAGCACTGGCTATAACAGCACCTACAAGAAATTGGCGGTTCAGTGCTCCGCAGACACATTTGTGGTTAATCAAAGTTTGGTTCTCCGCATCAACATTTGTGGTAAAAATCGCCAACTTCTTGTAGCTGCCAACCGTTGGCCACAATAATAAAAGTCTGAAACGTAAGATGAGAATAACAATTATAACAATTCTAGAAATATTGATTGCTTTTAATGTTGGCTTTGCTCAAAATATTAAAAGGTTTTTGAATGAAGAAGATTTGAATAAGCTTATGATTTCAAATACAATTATCAAACATATTGACAATAAAAAATATGACCTTGGTTTCTGTGGCGATTTAATAATAAAGAAATATAACAAGAAGCTCAAAACACATGAAATCGGAACATGGATTCGAAAAGATTCAAAATATGGAGACGATGCAATCATGACTTTTGATTCTGTTGGCCGGCTTTTAGATTACAAAGAGTTCAACAAAAGTAATATTATCATATTCGATTGTGTATACTGGTATGATACGATTAATGGAAATTACTACAGACTTGAAAACTTGATTGCAAGAGCAGACAATGGAACTATAATAACTAAAGGACATCGATGTTGGTTAATCAAGAAAGATAAATTTGGTCTATACCAACAATCCAAGAAACGTCGTTTTGGGAAATGGGAAGAATTTGACTATGAGGGAAATCTTATACGAACAAAAGAATATGGGGAAATAGAATAATTACTGTTGCCAATAAACAGGACTCTGAGCGGTCTGCAAGACCCAGCGATGAGTCCATGTTGAACTATATCCCTTGGGGAGACTATGTACTCAAAGCCGTTTTTTATTGGATTGAAGTGAAAAAACAGACTTTGTTTTTTGTTGTAATCTTATTTTTTGTGCTTATACACGTTCAAAAAAGCTTTACGCAAGCAGGCACATTGTGGTATACGGAAAATTTGTAATTTTAACGGGCATTCCGGAAGCTGCGATGTTTGTTGATTTTAAAAGCATGGCAGCGTAAAGCTTCGTCCGTTAGCCCAATTTCAAAATGACGAAATACACGTTGATTTTTATAATATTTTTGAACACTTGTCTGACTTATGGACAAACATATTTGGACTTTAAACCTCCAATTGTTCCTATTAGCATAAGTTTTGACAGCATTAAGAAATTACAAATTTTTGAAAATATGTATGTATTTGGTTGGGATTACTTTAAGAGAGAACCGCCCTATTTATGGAATCCAAATTATACATTGTCATCAGAAGACACTTCAAGGGTTATTTATAACTCATTTGAATCAAGGAAATCGAAGGTATTAAATATAGAGACTACAAATATTCTGCTGGATACGTCAAATAAAACGATTATAATGGAAGGATTTGTGACTGGTGGATGGTACGGAGCAGGTAGCATTGTCAATCTTGTTGTTGGCGAAATAATTGACACGCTAATACCACAGTATGAGATGTCTTTTTCACCCAAAATGGACAGAGAATACATCCAAGAACGCAAAAGAAAGAATAAGCCGCTTTTTGACGCTTTTTTAGTTGGTTTTTATATGAAGGATTTTGATGATTGGGAATCCGGTGTTGGTTTTGAGAATGAGAAAGAAAGATATTTTAAAATCAGAGCATACATCAACAATAAAAGTGTTTTGGTTTTCGGACTAAACGGTAACATTGCAGAAATCTTTGAAATTGGCAAATTGCTACCTAAATACAGTAAAAATTAATCTTGGAATCATAGACATTAATATAAACTGTTGCTTAAAAACACTATAAATCGCCTTTAAATTCCTAAAAGTTTTCATTTTTGAATAGTTTTAGGAATTTTATTTATCTTTCCCCTATTACTCTCAGCGATCTGCAATTCCTATCCTATCGGAATTACATCCTGCCCGACAGTATATTTGTTTGTGTAATGAGATGGCCGGGTTTTTAGATGGGCTGCCATGAGCAGAAAACCCTTATTGAATCTGTTCCGGCTTGTTTTTCCAACGCTTATGCGACCAAAGCCAATGCGCGGGTTGCAGTCTGATGTCTGCTTCAAGCAACCTGACATATTCTCTGAGGATATCTTTGTCGCTCATGCCATCGCCAGGCTGCGATACAGGCAAATAGGATACCGAATAATATCCCGGCTTGATTTTCCTGATGGATTGATATACAACAGCTGAGTTGGTCAATCGGGCAAGCTTTGCACCTCCGGCAAAGAAAAAACTGGGTTGGTTCAGAAATTCAAAACAGTACTCAGGATCTTTATGCGAAGGAGACTGATCTCCGATGAAAAAGTAAAGTGCAGGGTAATCCTTTTTACTGAGGATAAACCTGCCGGCCTGTTGCATGGGCAATAGTTTAAGTCCGAAGCGTTTTCTGATCCTGCCCATCAGGTTTTCCGTTACCTTACTGGAAAGTGGTTTGTAAAGCGTGTAAATGCTGAAGTCGAAAAACAATGGCGTCATAATCAGCCATTCCCAGTTGCCCCAATGACCTCCCATTGCAATAACATTTATTCCCCGTTTGTGAAAATTGCTGATCAATTCCGGATTTTCAACTTTAAACCGTTTGCGGGCTTCTTCTTTGCCGAGACCCTGACTCTTGATCACTTCGGTGAAAACGCCGAAAAAGTGGCTGTAAAACTGATGTGTAAGTGTTTTTATTGCTTTGTAGTCCTTTTCAGGAAATGCCCTGGCGAGATTCTGAGTGATTACTCCGAAACGATAGCGAAGTACCTTTTCGGCGAAAAATTGCAGAATCCCTGCTTTAAAAAACAATAAACTGGCTGGCAGCGTTCCTGCCAATCTGGTAAGTCCGAATACAAAAGCAGAAAACAGACGATGAAATATATTCATGTTAAGTGTTGCGTCCGGACTAATTTAAATCCGGCAGTCAAAAATACGAATATACTTCTTGATTGTTGTCAGAATTAAAATTCATTTTCAAAAGTTGAAATCGCATGACTTTCGCACAATATTGTTAAATTTATATAAATAATTGATATTTATCTACATATACCTCTGCTTAATCGGATTAAAATGCGTATCTTTTCAAAATATTGTAAAAAGATGAAAAAAAACAGGCCTCTATCAACCCAAAACCAGAGAACAATTCAGACATTAACCCCCCAGATTGCTGCAACCTGTGGCTCTTTGAAAGGTAAATATGCTGTTGTTCTTGACGGTGGTAAAACCACCATCTACATTTCAGATAAAAGTCGCGAAGCAGAAATTATTGAGCGTTACCAGCAAAGAAGACCAAAATAGAGTTTTCTCTTCTGGCTTCTCAAGTAAAATCGACATGATTTTTTAAGATTTTCAACACCCTTTTCAGGATATCTCAGTTCATCCTGTTTGATGAATTGTGTGGTGAAAATCTTGTGACTCCGAAATAACTTATTGATTGTTCATTCACATTGTGGCTTTTTTAAAAGAGTCTGATCCGTGAAGTGATTTTCTATGTCCTGATTTCGCTAACATTATTATATTTTCCAATTCCTTCCTTCAGTAAAACGAAAAAATGCTTGCTGCTTTTCCGGCAGAAGCATTTTTTCAAATCAGATTTTCTGGGTCTCAACCCACCTTTTAATTGTAAAGGTTATTCCTTTGCTCTTTCAATTTTGAATCGCTGATATAATCATCGTAATCCATCAGTTTGTCAATCATACCCTTGGGGCCGATTTCAATAATCCGGTTGCAAACTGTTTGAATAAATTCATGGTCATGCGACGACATCAGAATGTTTCCCTTAAACTTAATCAGTGTATTGTTAAAAGCCTGTATCGATTCAAGATCAAGGTGGTTGGTTGGTGTATCAAGCAACATAACGTTGGCATTGCGTATCATCATACGGGCAATCATGCAACGTACTTTTTCGCCTCCTGACAACACATTTGCTTTTTTGTAGATTTCCTCTCCGGAGAAAAGCATCTTGCCCAGAAATCCCCTGAGGTAAAATTCAGAAGTATCGTTTGAGAATTGTCCCAGCCAATCAATGAGGTTAAGATCTGTATCGAACAACTCTTCGTATTCCAGAGGAAGGTAGGCTTTCAGGATGGTTTGACCCCATACAAAAGACCCTTTGTCAGGCTCCATGTGGCCTTTGAGTATTTCGAAAAGTGCAGTCATTGCGCGTGTATCTCTTGATAGAAATACAATTTTGTCATCCTTCATCATGGTGAAGCTGACATCCTTAAACAGTGAAGTGCCATTGATGGCTTTGCTCAATCCTTTCACTTCAAGTATGTTATTTCCGGGCTCACGTTCAGGCGTAAAAACAATGCCCGGATATTTTCGTGTTGATGGTTTTATTTCTTCGATATTCAGCTTCTCAATCATCTTTTTGCGGCTGGTGGTCTGCTTTGATTTTGAGGCGTTTGCGCTGAATCGGGCAATAAACTCCAAAAGTTCTTTTTTGCGATCCTCTGCTTTTTTATTTTGCGTAAGCTGTTGTCTTAAAGCCAATTGACTTGATTCGTACCAGAAGGTGTAATTACCCGGAAACATCTGAACACGACTGAAATCAATGTCAACGATATGGGTACAGATGGAGTCAAGAAAGTGCCTGTCGTGAGAAACAACCAGAACAGTATTTTCAAAGTTTGCAAGATAGCTTTCCAGCCAGTTTACTGTTTCAAGGTCAAGGTCATTGGTAGGCTCATCAAGCAAAAGATTGTCAGGTTTGCCAAACAAAGCCTGCGCAAGTAATACTTTTACCTTATCCTTGGCTTCGAGTTCACTCATGAGTTTCTGATGAAATGCTTCTTTTATTCCCAGTCCACTCAGCAGATTGGCTGCATCACTTTCAGCATTCCATCCATCCATTTCCGCAAATTGCTCTTCAAGTTCTGAAGCCCGGATCCCATCGTTTTCAGTAAAATCTGTTTTTGAATAAATGGCATCTTTTTCATTCATTACATTCCATAATTCAACATGACCCATAAGCACAGTTGCAATTACGGTATAGTCGTTAAACTCAGAGTGATTCTGCCTTAGCACCGACATGCGCTCACCCGGAGCCATTGTTACACTTCCCTTCGTATTATCAATTTCACCCGAAAGCATTTTAATGAATGTTGACTTCCCTGCGCCATTGGCTCCAATGATGCCATAGCAGTTTCCGGAAGTGAAATTCATATTTACATCCTGAAATAAAATGCGTTTTCCGAACTGAATGCCCAGGTTTGAAACTGTAATCATTTAATTATGTGTTAATTATAAGTCGAAGTGATTGCCTCCTTTGAGGGGTGCAAAGGTATGAAATTTTGGCTTACAAAATTTGATTCGGGCATTGCCAGATTAAAGAAAAAACCCCTTATGCCTTAAAACAAAGCAAACGGGGTCGGAATTGAAGGATGTGTTTACTGAAAACTCTTAGCAAAAAAGGTATTTAATTGTCGATGCCAGCAGTTTACTTCTCAGAATTATTCGGTAAAGGTAATATTCTCCGGAATCTCAAATTTTTCGGCTGGGATGCTTGCGTTTTCAGTGAATCTGTCAGCTACAAGTTTCATTTTCATGGCTCCCATTTCGGTGTCAACCAGCAATGCAACACCTTTGTACACCAGATAAGTGCCTTTTAATCCCATTTTGGTATAGTCGATTCCAAGCTTTTCGCAGGTTTTGCCCAAAAATTCTTCGGTTCCTTCCTTCGTAATGTTCATGTCTTTAATCATTTGTTCTGAGAGGTTCTCAAAATCAATACTCACGCTATTTATAGGTGTTGCCATGACTTTTGTCCCGGTCTTTTTGACCATGTCAATATTATAAATATATCCATCCCTGTTGATTGTAACGGTATGTATGGCAGTACCCATTATATCCATTTGAACATCCTGAGCTTCCATTCTTCCATAATCCTCAAAATAGAGAAATTGCTTTGCATCCATTCCCATCACCTGGGTGCTGTATTCAACAATCCCTGATTTGATGCCGTATTTGCCTTTGACAGATGCAGTTTCCCCGGCTTCGTCGGTTTCGGTAACGTTGCGCATATCCGACCCGGTATTTTTGCTGTTGCAGGATATCAGTATCGAAAATACTGCAAATAAGCACATTGAAAGCATGAGTTTGTTTTTCATGGTATTTCTTTTTGATTGTGAGAAAAAGTACATTTATAATATTATTCTTGCGCAGTTGTGTTTTTCAGTGATGAAAAGTCGAACTGTCCTGTTTTTTCAACCAGATGCCTGATCATCCCTTTTAACTTATCCGGTTTGCAGGCACATGATATATCCAGTTTGAGAATAGTAGATCCATTAAACAGAAAATATCTGCCACTGCTTTCATAAGCTGTTACACCTGTGGGGCCCGATATTTCATTCACACATTCATTCTGAGTTGAAATTATCCAGAGTTTACCACCCATAAAATCTGATTCTTTGGCTTCGCTTACATCCATGCCCGAAGAGTTTTTGAACTCATTCATTTGCTGATTTATTCCATCCATGTCCTTTAAAAGCTGCAACATAAATTTTCCGGTTTCATCGTTGGAATTATACCAGTTAAACTCAGCATTCAGGAATCCTCCTGGTTCCGGCCCATTGTAACAAGCCTCATAGCTGTTCAGGTCGGCTACAATATCAATATGTAACATAGAGCCGATTCCCCCAACCACTTTCCGTACTTTCCCAAAATGCTGATTAACATGATTCATGGGAAGGAGTGTCTCAAGATTTTGGAGTGACTGTGCATGACTCATCATGTGCAGGCAGATGGTGAGCATTAATGTGACTAACTTTTTCATTTTGTTTACTTTAAGATTCGGATTGAGTTTAATTCAAACGGGATCACTTTATCGAAAAATAACTGCTATGCTAAACAAGGGTGTTCATCCTCTGATTTCTGATTTATAGTTTAAAGTCGTTAAGTTAAGGCTTCGGATTTGAAGAAAAGTGAATCAAATATCCTTCGACTCCGCTCAGGATGACATTGTAAATTACTGAAAAAGAGTTACATAAAAGAATCGTTGTTGCCAAAACACGAATGTCACACTGAGCGAAGTCGAAGTGTTTAAACGTTTGATCTGCTGTCATCTCCCCATTATGCTCATTTTTCTTGAGTGCAAACTCAGGATGACTGTCAGTCTGAGTCCCGCACGTGCGGGAAAGACGATATTCCTTAAATAAACGGCATTCATTTATAGTTTAAGAAATTCTACCCGTCGGTTAAGCGCTTTGTTTACCGGAGAGTCATTGGCAGCAACTGGCTGACTTTCACCAGATCCATCTGATTCGAGGCGTGAAGCATCAATGCCAAAGGTTTTGACCAATTCATTTTTTACGGAGGCACCGCGCCGCTTCGATAAATCGAGATTTGCCGCATCTGTGCCATCGCTGTCGGTGTGACCCACAATTTTTACTCTTAATCCTGGATTTTCTTTTAGTACATCAGCTATACCTTTCAACGTTCCATAGGATTCGGGTTTCACCACATCTTTGTTTACATCAAAATAAATTCCATAACTAACCAGTTTGCCTTCGGTAAGAAGTTTGTTGCGCATATCAGGCAATCCTGCAGCTACCCTGAAATTAGTAATCATCGGATTACCTGATTCCCATAATTCGAACCGCATCATATTAATTTTATGGCCAGGCTCAAAAACTTTTGGAAGATCAAAAACCTTAGTTTGGTCCAGATATACCCTCATTCTGGTTTTTTGTACCCAAACTGAAATGCGGTATTTTTTTTCGGCTTCCATAGTAGCATCCTCTTTTTCACCGTTGAGGGTGTATCCTTCTTCATTATATGCACTATAGGTTGCGCGATAACCAAAAGTCAACTTGATGCCGCCGTTTAGTCCGGGTACTGCACCTCCTTCGTCTATATCTTTCGGATTTTGAGAGCTGTACATGTAAAAGCCAAATTCAAAATAGGTATTTTCATCTTCAACAGGGGAACCAATAACATCATACTCAACGGTGAAATTATCAGGAAGATTCAGCCCATCTTCTAAAACCACACCTCCTTCACCATTCATTTTAAACCAATTGCCCGGATACAGATTTGTAGTTACCACTTCACCCGAGGCTGTTGTATTCCAGCTGCCAGGAAAATCGCCAATTTCTGTATTCGTAAAGTCATCGTAAAATATCACCTTTTCCCCGGGGACAAAGTCATATTTAGAATAAGTCTGCATGTTCTGCTGCGCATGGCCGAAAAGATGGAGGCCTAGCAAAGCGATCAGGATTCCTGGAAATGTTTTCATTTTTTTTCGTTTGTTTAGGATGTATAAATTTACAAAATGATCTTAATTATGATCTGACAAATTTAAAAAATTGAAATATTTATTTATATCCCCTAAAACAAGGATTTTTTGCTGATTACTGAGCTTCTCTTCCGCAAGGTTTTGCCAATTCTTTGGTAAGGGACGAGGGACGGCAAGACAAGGGGACGGGGAGACAAGGAGATAAGGGGACGGGGAGATAATGGGATTGTTCCAGAAGAAGGAGACACGGTGACTGGGAGGCAAGGAGAATGAAGCGAGTAAAAAATTGACCTAACAAGTTTTCTTCCAACTTGTGAGGTCTTCTTGTTTAAATATGGCGAAGAGAACGGTGAAATAGATTGAATTTCAAGTTCAATGAAGTTCAAAGCGGAGTTTTGCCAATACTTTGGAAAGGGACGAGGGACGGCAAGGCAAGGGGACGGGGATACACGGTGACTGGGAGGCAAGGAGAATGAAGCGAGTAAAAAATTGACCTAACAAGTTTTCTTCCAACTTGTGAGGTCTTCTTGTTTAAATATGGCGAAGAGAACGGTGAAATAGATTGAATTTCAAATTCAATGAAGTTCAAAGCGGAATTGCAACCGAGGCTGCTTAAGCAGACGAGCTCACCGAAGCTAAATTCCGCTTAGCCGAGCATAAATCATAAAAGTCAGGGCTTGACTTGGTATCACCTTGTATTTGCAAATGCTTGCTTACAACTAGTCAAACCCTGGCTTATGGAAAAGTCACAACTCCATTTTCACATTTTAATTCTATTTTTGCGTTCGATAAAATTTCAGATAATGACGGAATGCATTCATTGTGGACTGGATTGTGGTAAAAATCCTGTGATGTTCGACGATAAACCATTTTGCTGCGAAGGTTGCAGCATGGTTTATCAGATTCTTCACGAAAAAAAAATGAACCGTTATTATACAATGATGCCTACTCCGGGCATTCGGCTCGATCAGGACAATACCGCCGGCACGCGTTATGCATTTCTTGATCAGAATGAAGTTAGGTCACAATTGCTGGAGTTTTCTGATGGTGGAATTTCGCGTGTGAACCTTTTTATTCCCGGAATCCATTGCAGTTCCTGCATCTGGTTGCTTGAAAATCTCAATACCCTGCACACCGGCGTTATTCATTCGCATGTAAACTTTGTCAGAAAAGAAGTCACCATTACATTCCGGGATGCTGAAATCAGCCTCAGGCAACTGGTGGAACTGCTTCACACCATACATTATATTCCTGAACTGAGTCACAGCACCAAAAAAAAGGACGAACATCAGCATACCAACCGGAAAATGCTGATGAAAATCGGAATTGCCGGTTTTGCTTTCGGGAATATTATGTTGCTCAGTTTTCCTGATTATCTGCCGGGTGGCGAACATGTTGATCAACTGATGGCCGGCACCTTCGGTATCGTATCATTTATACTTGCTTTGCCAGTTGTAACTTACTGTAGCAGCGATTTCTTCTTGTCAGCATTTAAAAGTCTTCGCAAAAAAATAATCAACATTGATTTGCCCATTTCATTGGGAATCCTGGCTTTGTTCCTTGAAAGCAGCTGGGAGATTTTTAGCGGAAGCGGAACCGGATACATGGATTCTTTTGCCGGATTGCTTTTTTTTATGCTGATTGGTCGTTGGTATCAGGGCAAAACATATGAATCACTTTCCTTTGACCGTGATTACCGTTCGTACTTTCCCATTGCTGTTACCCGCATCAAAGAGGGAATTGAAGACTTTGTACAGTTAAAAGACATTGAAAAAGGTGATGTTATATTGGTGAGGAATGGTGAACTCATACCTTCTGATGCTATATTGCTCGAAGGTGAAGGCAGCATAGATTATAGTTTTGTAACCGGTGAATCGTTCCCTGTCAGTAAAAAGACCGGTGATTTTGTGTTTGCTGGCGGAAGGCAGACCGGTGCAGCACTTCTGCTTAAAGTTGAGAAGGCTGTTGAGCAGAGTTACCTCACCCGTTTGTGGAACGAAGAAAAGGTCGGGGAATCAGAAAAGGCTGGCATGCAGTCGGTCGTTAACAAAGTTAGCCATTACTTCACAATTATTATACTCACACTGGCAACCGGAGCATTGATTTACTGGTCGTTTTTCGATTTCGGGAAGGCAGTTTATGTATTTGCTTCCATTCTGATTGTTGCCTGCCCTTGCGCACTGGCCCTCACCATTCCTTTTACTTTCGGAAATGTAATGCGTGTGTTTGGCCGTAATGGCTTTTATATTAGAAATACTGAAATAATTGAAGCCCTCACGCATACCGATACTGTGGTTTTCGATAAAACCGGAACCATTACCCACGCCCGCAGCATGAACATTTCATGGGAAGGAAACCCGCTCAGTGAAACCGAAAAGCAATGGACCCGGAGTCTGGCCCGAAACTCAACCCACCCGTTATCGGTAATGATAGGGGAGTGGTTGCCCGAAAGTAAGGTTATTATTGCTGATGATTTTCGTGAGATAACCGGACTTGGTATTACCGGAGTGGTTGAAGGCAATACCATAATGATAGGTTCGCGCAGGTTTATTACCGGAAATGATGAAGCAGTCGCCAGCAGGCTATCGGCAGTTTATCTTTCAATAAATCACACAATCAAAGGTTTTTTTACACTCGAAAATCGATACCGTGAAGGCTTGGCAGAAGTAGTGAAAGGATTTGAAGATTATAACATCCATCTTATTTCGGGCGATAACGATGCTGAGCGCAGCAATCTCCGGCAGATAATAGGTTCAGATGATTCCCTTCATTTTAATCAGGGACCAGCCGATAAACTCAGCTACATCAGAAATCTGAAAAGTGAAGGCAAACGCGTAATTATGATTGGAGACGGATTGAACGATGCAGGAGCATTGCTAAGCGCCGATGTAGGAATTACAATTGCCGATGATGTTTATCATTTTTCGCCGGCTTGTGATGCCATTCTGCAATCGTCTCAGTTTGGAAGGTTACATGAGTTTGTGAAATTTTCGCGTTCTGCCATGAAAATCGTTTATTCGGGTTATACCATATCATTTCTGTATAATATTGTCGGGCTCACATTCGCGGTTCAGGGACTTCTATCACCGGTAGTTGCTGCCATTATCATGCCTTTGAGTTCCATCACCATCGTTAGTTTTTCTACTTTCTCAGTCAGGATTCTGGCTGGTTTGAAAAAGCTGAGAGCCTGATGATATATTAATACCTGATCGCATACGAAATAGTTTATTATCCAGATTAAGAATCATTTTCTTATCATTAAGAATCATTTTTTCTAATGTAGTAATTAAGTACCGATAAATTCGGTTCTTACTGTTAAATTTTATTGTTTTGAAATACAATATTATATGAAGTTATTTAGAATTAATCTATATTAAGAATTGCCGTAACAACCTATTTTACGTTTCATTATCTTTGGCTAATTAAGTAACCCAATACCTAAATGAGTGTAATTGTAGTATTGATAGGATTCAGTATTTTGGTCGCTGTCGGATTTCTGATTGCTTTTTTGTGGGCAGTAAGATCAGGTCAGTACGATGATGATGTGTCGCCTTCAGTACGAATTCTTTTTGATAATGATGAAGAAGAGAATGCCGATAAATCAGTTCAAAATCAACCTAAAGTTTAGTTAAACCAAAAGCTTATGGAATTACAAAAATTCTACTACGACAACAGGATTGTGAAAATGTTTGCCTACGCCACTCTTTTCTGGGGCATTGTAGGCATGTTGGTTGGAGTGCTTGTTGCTTTTCAGTTCATCTTTCCTGAACTTAATTTCAACTTTGCATACACAACCTTTGGGCGCGTTCGTCCTGTTCACACCAATGCAATTATTTTTGCATTTGTAGGTAACGGTATTTTTACCGGTTATTATTATTCATTGCAGCGGCTGCTGAAAACCGGCATGGCCAGCAAGTGGATGAGCTATGTGCACTTCTGGGGCTGGCAATTTATTATTGTCCTGGCCGCAGTTACATTATTGGCAGGCTTTACTTCCGGCAAGGAGTACGCCGAACTCGAATGGCCTATCGACATTCTTATCGCCCTGATCTGGGTTATTTTTGGATGGAATATGATGTGGACCATTCTCAAGCGCAGAACCAAACACATTTATGTAGCCATTTGGTTTTATATTGCAACCTTTGTTACTGTTGCGGTATTGCACATTGTCAATTCAATTGAGATTCCTTGGTCATTATTAAAGAGTTACCCTGTTTATGCCGGCGTGCAGGATGCGCTGGTGCAATGGTGGTACGGGCACAATGCAGTTGCATTTTTCCTGACCACTCCTTACCTTGGGCTTATGTATTACTTTCTGCCAAAAGCAGCGAACCGGCCGATTTACTCCTATAAACTCAGTATTTTACACTTTTGGGCGCTCATTTTCCTTTACATCTGGGCAGGACCTCACCATCTTCTTTATCAGTCAATTCCAAACTGGGCACAATCGCTGGGAACTGTATTTTCAATCATGCTGATTGCACCTTCATGGGGCGGTATGATCAACGGATTGCTCACACTCAGGGGTGCCTGGGATAGGGTACGTGAAGATCCCGTTCTTAAGTTCTTTGTAGTTGCTGTTACTGCTTATGGTATGTCAACTTTTGAAGGACCAATGCTTTCACTGAAAAGCATCAATGCCATCAGCCACTTTACCAACTGGACTGTTGCACACGTTCATATCGGAGCAATGGGTTGGAATGGATTTTTAACATTTGGAATGGTTTATTGGTTGTTCCCGAAAATGTTTAAAACCAAACTTTATTCAATCAAGCTGGCTAATCTTCATTTCTGGATCGGTACACTTGCCATCCTTTTCTATTCAATTCCTATGTACTGGGCTGGTTGGACAGAAGCTTCCATGCTAAAACAATTCACCGAAGCTGGTACACTCATGTATCCAAACTTCCTGCAGGTAGTTGATCAGATTATGCCAATGTATTATATGCGTGCATTTGGTGGTACCTTATATTTCCTGGGTGCTTTCCTTTTGGTATATAACATTTACAAAACTGTAAAGGGTGGTTCGTTTGTAGCTTACGAAGAAGCAGAAGCTCCTGCTCTTGAAAAAGAAGGCAAACGCAAATCAGGCGAAGGTTATCACCGTTTTCTGGAACGCAAACCCATTACCTTCATGATTCTTGCAATTGTAGCCATATTGATCGGCGGAATTGTTGAAATTGTTCCTACATACCTCATCAAGTCGAATATTCCGACCATTTCCAGTGTTAAACCATACACTCCTCTTGAGCTTCACGGCCGCGACATTTACGTTGCAGAAGGATGTTATAATTGCCACTCTCAAATGATCAGACCTTTCAGATCAGAAACAGAGCGCTATGGCGAATATTCCAAAGCCGGTGAATATGTGTATGACCATCCATTCCAATGGGGTTCAAAAAGAACCGGACCCGATCTGTGGCGTATTGGTGTGAAAACCGGAAAGAATTACAAACCTGATGCATGGCATTACAACCACTTTATGGATCCGCAGAAGATGAATGCAACCTCAATTATGCCTGCCTATCCATGGTTAGCCCGCTACGAAATCAGACTGGATCAGACAGCTGCTAAAATCAGGGTGATGCAAACATTGGGAGTTCCATATCCTGAGGGTTATGACCTGATTGCCAATGACGATCTGAAAGCACAGGCTGCAAAGATTGCTGAAGGCCTTCGCGCTCAGGGCATTGAAATCAGCGACAACAAGCAGATGATCGCAATTATTGCATATTTGCAGCGGATCGGTACCGATATTGTTAACGGTGAACCCGCTGCTAAATAATCTTAACCTCTGATCTATGAGAATTGTAAGCCGAATTTTAAGTGAAGTTGATGGAATTTATTGGTTTCCATTGATTGCCCTTATCATCTTTATCTCCTTTTTTGTGGCCATAGCTATTCATACTTATGCCATTAAGAAAGACAGATCGGATGAATTGGCCAGACTTCCATTAGAGGAAGATGACGAGTTAAAAAATGATGTTAACTTTTGAAAAACAAAAAATATGAGTACAGAAGATAGAAATCTGCATCATAGCGAACCTGAAATAGATGAGTTGACTCAGGATCGGTATCTTGGTGGACACGAATATGATGGTATTCGCGAACTTGATAACAGGATGCCCCGTTGGTGGCTTTACCTTTTCTACGCCACCATTGTTTTCGCTGCAGTTTACATGATTGGTTATCACGTGTTGCCCGAAGGAAGTCGCTGGGCAAGCCAGGAAGTGGAGTATGAGAAAGAAATCGCTGCAGCAGCCCTTATTATGCCTGCCGACCCTCACGCTTCAATTGATCTGGCCAGTCTTGTGCCAATGACTGAACAAGCTGATCTGGCGGCAGGTGAAGAAATCTATATTAAGATATGTGTTACCTGTCATGGTAAATTTGCCGAAGGTCTGGTGGGTCCGAATATGACCGATCCATATTGGATTCATGGCGATACCACATCCAACACAATTACGGTTAAAGACCTGTACAATGTTATGATTACTGGTGTTATTGAAAAGGGAATGATCTCATACAAAGATCAGTTGAGCCCCGAACAGATGCAGCAGGTTATCGGGTTTATTTTCAGCCTTCAAGGCACCAATCCACCAAAAGCAAAACAACCCGAAGGTCATAAATACGACATTATAGGTTAGTTTTCTTTTCTTTCAGTGGCTGTCTTAAAAGTCCCGGATTGTCAATAATCCGGCTTTATCTTTTGCCTGGCCGGGCTGTCTGCCCTGAGCCTGTCGAAGGGGAGTCGAAGCCCAAAAAGACCTTTGAGACAGCCGCTTGTTTTGCTTTAATTCAGTTTGCCATGGACGAAACAGAAGAATTTGATGATTTTCGCGACAGGATTTCTACCATTGCCAGCGATGGGCAGCGCTTATGGGTTTACCCGAAAAAGCCCAAAGGCAAACTTTACAATTACAGAAAGATAGTTTCGCTGGTATTGCTGGCTATTTTCTTCCTGATTCCATTTATTAAAGTTCAGGGAGATCCGCTGATTCTGTTAAATATCCTTGAACGTGAGTTTATTATTTTCGGGATGCCTTTCTTTCCGCAGGATTTCTACCTGTTCGTCCTTTCAATGATTGCCTTTATCGTGTTTATAGTGCTCTTTACCGTAATTTTCGGAAGGATATTTTGCGGATGGTTGTGTCCGCAAACTATTTTTATGGAGTTTATCTACCGACAGATAGAATATGCAATCGAAGGCAACAACAGTAAACAACGCAAACTGGACAGCAGCCCATACGATTTTAATAAAATCTGGCGTAAAAGTCTGAAACACTTTGTGTTTTACCTTATCTCGCTGATAACTGTTATCTGGTTTCTTGCCTATGTTATTGGAATGGACAAGGTGATTGAAATTTCAAAAGATAGTCCGGTTGAACATCTGCTTGGCTACTTTGGCATTTTTGTGATTGCCGCCATTCACTACCTGGTTTTTGCCAAACTCCGCGAGCAGGTTTGTATAATCATTTGTCCCTACGGCAGGTTACAAGGCGTGTTACTTGACCGTAATTCAATAGTTGTGAGCTATGATTACAAACGTGGTGAACCCCGAGGCAAATTCAATCCACTGGAAAACAGAAATGATGTTGGTAAAGGTAATTGTATTGATTGTGGAAACTGCGTGCAGGTTTGTCCCACCGGAATCGACATAAGGAATGGAACCCAATTGGAATGCATCAACTGTACAGCCTGTATTGATGCATGCAACAGCATAATGAAACGGACTCATCAGCCTGAAGGACTTATCAGGTATGCTTCAGAACGTACAATTGCCGATAATACACCCCTGAAGTTTAACGTGAGGATACTTTTCTATTCCACTGTTCTGACTGGCCTGCTGTTGCTGATCGGATATCTTTTCAGCCAGCGCACAGCTATTGAAACCACGGTTTTGCGTATGTCGGGTTCAATGTATCAGGATTATGATGAAACCCACTTCAGCAATATATACGTCCTTCAGGTAATAAATAAAACCAGAGAATCACTGCCTGTTGAAGTTGAAGTTATTAAACCCAATGGTGAAGTGAAAATGATGGGAGATCCTTTGGTTTTGGGTAAGGGAGAAGTGGGTAAAGCCAATTTTCTGCTGGTACTCGATAAGGACGATGTTAAAACTTCGCAGACCAATGTCACTTTCAGAATTTTGGCAAACGGCAAGGAAGTTGATCAGATCAAAACCAGTTTTGTTGGCCCCAATCGTCTTGATACCAAGTAAATGGCTTTGTTGGTTTTTCGTTTTCGTGGATTAGCTAACTTTGGATTTAATAAATCCTGAATATTTTTTAACTTTTAAACAAAAAAGCATGTCAATAAAATTCAATTGGGGAACCGGAATATTCATCTTCATTATCATTTTTCTGATTACTATGATAAGTGTGGTTTTTCTGAGTTTCAGACAGAATAATGAGTTGGTTGAAGCCGAGTATTATCCGCAGGGCATTGAATATCAGAAACAAATTGACCGCATGGCGAAAACAAAACTACTGTCAGCATCCATTGCAGCTGAGCAGGTTTCCGGTGAACTGGTACTCACATTTCCCGAAGAGTTCAGAACCATTGGCTTTGATAAAGGAGATATCTATTTTTACAGACCTTCTGCAGAAAAAGCTGATATACTTGTCGCAATGCAACCCGATACTTCATTAAAACAGAAATTCTCAATTTCCCGTTTCAGCCCCGGTAAGTACGTCATCAAGTTATCCTGGTCAATGAAAGGTGAACAGTATTATGATGAACAGCCGGTTATGATCCGGAAATAAAGCTTGATTTTTTTTAGAGTTTTAAACAAGTTTTAGCCTTTTTGAGTCAAAATTCACTGTAAATTTTTAGAAGACTGATTATGTTGCTTTGGACAGCTTTTTTAGTAGGAATTGTTGGTAGTGCGCACTGCGCCGGAATGTGCGGCCCCATTGCGCTTGCCTTACCTCTTAAAAGTGAAAACTGGTTTACCCGGACTTTCAGTGGCTTGATTTACAATTCTGGCCGCGTACTTACTTATGTGATACTCGGAGCCATTTTCGGCTTACTCGGAAAGAGTTTGCATATGGCTGGTTTTCAACGCTGGTCATCCATAGTCATCGGGGTACTTATGATCTCATTTGTTGTTGTACCTCTGATTTTCAACAATATGCCATCAATGAATAATGTGTTCTCAGGGTACTCTCACCGTTTGATGGGTGGATTCAGGGCAATGTTCAGAAACGGTTCTTATGGTTCGCTATTCGGAATAGGCTTATTGAATGGAATTTTACCTTGCGGCCTGGTTTACGTTGCCATAGCCGGGGCATTGAATACAGGAAGTGTAACTGCAGGTATGCTATATATGGCATTATTCGGCGCTGGAACAATTCCGGTAATGCTTGGTATTTCACTGGCTGGCAACATGATGAGTCTTAAACTCAGGGTTTTTATCAATAAGTTATCTCCTTATGTCATTGTTCTGATTGGTGTTCTGATTCTTATGCGGGGACTATCTCTGGGTATTCCATATGTCAGTCCAAAATCAGAAGTCCTTACTCCTGTAAAAGAAAAAGCGCAGCAATGCTGCCATCCGAAATAAAAATGGTTGACTCTTGCCCGATTTTTATTAATTTTACATCAACTAACAAAACACACATATTTATGAAAACAAAAAATCTACTTATTGCAGCCTTTGCCGGTTTTATGGGCATTGCACTGATGACATCATGTGGTGGCGGTCAGCAACCAGCTACAGAAACCACAACAGAAGTTGAAGAAACCGCTGGCCCAAGTGCTGAGCAACTGGCTCGCGGAGAGCAATTGTACAAAGAGAAATGTTTTGCATGCCACATGGCCAATGGTCAGGGCATTCCCAACGTTTTTCCAACACTTACAGGATCTGACTTTTTGCTTAATCAAACCAAGATGGCAGTTGCACAGGTTCTTAATGGTTCTGAGAAAGTTGTCGGCCAGACAGCCATCAAATATCCTGCACCAATGCCTCCTCAGATTGATAATTATGAAGATGCCGTTGCCGTTATCAACTATGTACTCAATAACTTCGAAAACAATGGTGGTTATATTACTGTTGACGAAGTTAAGGACATTGAGATTGATCCCAGATAATCATATTTTAATTGTTTTTTAAAGGGGCTTCTGCCCCTTTTTTATTGCATTTCATTGTTGTTCGGGGAAAGTTTCGAATACTATTCCAAATGCCTGATATTGTCGCTCTTTGAAAAAAGTTATAGAACGGTACCTTACTTTTTTAAATCTGCCACCAAAGCACTAAATCACCAAAAGTCACTAATCTAATTCATTCATTTTGTGTAATTTGGAGTTTTGGAGATTTGGTGGCAAGGAAATTCTCGATTTTCACCGGACAATAGTGATAAAACTTAAAAAATCATGTCGAACAATCAAGTGCAGCAAAGCGCACCGGCAGGTGCAATTTACGGACTGGGATTTATCGGTGCAGCCGTTTACTTTATTTCTAATGCCGCTGGTTTCTGGATGGGCGTTTTAGGGTTTCTGAAAGCTTTGGTATGGCCGGCTTTTTTGGTTTATGAGGCAATGAAACAAATGGGGATGTAATCCTGTTTTTGTCTCTTATTTCTTGATTTTTATTCCCCGGCTAAGCGGAATTTAGCTTCGCTGAGCTCGGCCGCTCAGGCGGCCTCGGTTGCAATTCCGCTTTAAACACCTTTGAATTTGCAATTCAATATATTCTGCAGGCTATATGGTGCTTCTACCTCCTTCGGCCATTGCTTGAGTTGCAATTATTTATTTTCTGTCACTCAGGCCGTTAGGCCTCGTATCCGCACCGCGACTGCCTAAAATTTGACCATAGTGTTAATTATTGCCACTGTATTCAGAATTATTAACCATCATTTCTGGAAGTCAATTTTAGAAGGTCGCTCCCGCGGATACTGAAAATCTGAGCTCTTCTTTGCAGATGTTCTGCCGCCAGACGATTAGCATGCGCTTCCGGCGTTTCGGAATAACCTTCCAGGTTTTCTTTTTCTACCTGGAAGGTTTTTGATCTTCGACCCGGCTAAGCGGAATTTTGCTTCGCTGAGCTCTCCCGCAAAAGAGGCGGGATAAGCCCCAGCTCATCCTGGAACATCTTGCCGTTGTAGAGGTATTCGTTGGCGGGGTGTTTGGATTCTTGTTTTGAGTTAGATGTAAGACCTTTAATATTCATTCCAAAGGGGTAATAACTGCTTACCTGATTTACCACCAATGCATTATTTTTATACCCAAACACAACACGGGTATTGCCCAAATGATCTCTAAGGTGCGTTTCGGTGAAGTACACTCCTTCTTTGTTTATAAGTACCCTCCCTTCATCAAAATTAATCCATGAAGGGGCGTTGTTGATGAAAACAAAATTAGAGATAAAATCGGTTCGTTTGGTTCTATATTTTAATCCCTATGATACAGTAAAACAATTAATTAATAAAAGATCTCAGATAGAGACCTGTTTTTTCTATATGTGTTTCACTCTTTTCCCTTTTATGCAAAATTATACCTTTCAATTTCAATTATTCGGAGATTTTATTTGCGACAGAAGTGAGGTTGGTAAAAATTGATTCAAATTTTATAATCACCATCCAAGACCGAATCTATATTAAGTTCTATATTTTTGTTTCTTATAGCCTCAAAAATTTTTTTACGATTTTTTCTGTAACCTGTTGGGAATGAAAAACGTTTATCCTTAAGATGAATTGTTATAGTTGGATCTGAATATCTTGAAACTGTGTTCTTATAGCTGACAGATAGTATTTCTTTATAGTAAAACCTGATTCTTCTATTTTGTATTCGGGTTGGATAAATGATCTCAATTATTTCTTGTTTAAAAGTGCAGTATCTTATTAAAAACTGAGATAAATACCAGGCCAGCGCAATGAATGAAAAGCCAATGAAAACAATAACAATATTATTGTTCTCATGAATTTCTATAAAGGAGAAAATGGATCCTAGTAAAAATATTAAATAAAAAAAAGTCCACAAATTAACACTAGTTCTGCATAAGATTGCTTCAGAATTTTTCATTTTCGTTCCGATTCCAAAAAATATGATTTCAATTATTCAAAGATTTCATTTTCCAAAAAAAATATGATTTCAACTATTCAGAGATTTCATTTGCGACTGAATTCAGATCATTAAGTGTTGACCCGGTTTGAAATGGACTCTTGATAGTCTCACCAAGATTCTTTGCACCTCTAATGCCCAAAAAAGCTGAAACTGACGATTTGATTACTCTTACCTTGCCTTTATGTTCGCTGGAAACATTAGACTCTATTATGCCTTCTCCATTGGCATTGCTTCCAAGATCATCAACAGAATTTAAAGTACTTACAATAGCAGAAATTATTTCAAGCGCACCTGTTGCTTCACCAATGGTTCCTGCACTTGCCATTGCCCCTACAATTGTTAATGCCCCTTTCCATCCTTCTTTAGTGGTACCGCCGCGGTTTGCCAAATCGTTATTTCCATCTTTTACTATTTCGCCAATACTTGAATCATACGCTTCTTTCCAACTCTGTCCTTCAGGTTTAAAAACTTTGGAATAGGCTCCTTCAGTATTGTTATGTTCTTCTTTATATTCAATAGAAGCCCATTTCCGGCCATCTTCACCCTTCCAAATTTGTGGTTTTATATCTACACTTCTACCTTCTTTTCTAGCATCTCTTACATTTTTTGCTTCCCAGAACCACTTTCCGTCAGGATCAAAAAATTTCAAAGGATTATCCGCACAATAAACGTAAGGACTCCATCTTCTACCTTTCTCCGCCAGCGGATCCACCCCATGCCACCTCCCCAACACCGCATCATACATCCTCGCCCCATAATCCAACCAATCCAGCCCCAGCTCATCCTGGAACATTTTGCCGTTGTAGAGGTATTCGTTGGCGGGGTGTTTGGCTTCCTCCATAGTTACCTGTGTAGTAAGGCCTTTTATGTTCATGCCAAACGGGTAGTAGCTGCTTACCTGCTTTACCAGAAGAGAATTATTCTTATACCCAAACACAACACGGGTATTGCCGAGATGGTCTCGAAGGTGTGTTTCTGTAAAGTGTACTGTGGTTCCATCCATAATTACCCGTCCTTCGTCAAAATTAATCCATGCGGGGGCGTTGTTGATGATTACAAAGTTAGAGATAAAATCAGAGTGGTTGGTCCCCTAATGTCTACATTTCGGTTTGAGTCAATTTTTTTGACGCAAAGTTAAGTGGTGAGATGCTGGTAAAAAAGAAGCAGTTCGTTGGAAGGCTATAATAAGAATCAATCTTATATGAAGAAATTAGTCTAAACTAAAGGGCATAGATCTTTCAGTTCTATCCTCATAGTTAATTATTACTTTTTCTTTCAATTCTAAATAATAATGAATTTCTAAACTTGGTTGCCATTCAACCATGTTATTGTGAATCAAAATTTCTTTACCTCCTATCACCAATTTATCTATTTTCATTGCCTTTTTTTGTAATCTTTGAATTACATCTTTATGTTTAATCTCATTCTTCCCGATCTCGTTGAGATAGTATATGCACAATACCCCATTTATTGTCCCAGCATTTAAACTATCCCTATTTTGTATACTTCCCTGTAAATACTCCATTGATGCTCGCTCAGGTAGATTATTGATGGTTATTGCGGAAATCTTACTTTTTCGAATAATTATTGCTTTTGGCTTTTTTTTATTAATTATAGAAAATTCAGAAATATAGTCCAAAACAAAAGCGTTTGTTTTAACTGCATTATCAATCGGATGCTTCATTACAGAACAACCATGAAGAATTATTAGTACAATAATACTAATAAGCCTGAGGTGGATAGAATCTTTCCGAATCATATCTATAGGCTTTTTTTGAAGATGGGTCATATACGTTACGGTTAATAGGTTGCCCTTTATTATTATTTGGATAGTTTGTAGCACCTTTTGCATCTCCTTCTGGATTGGTAGTACTATTGTTTATTCCGGTTTTTCTATCATAACCTGAAGGTGTAGGGTAACCATTTGGATGGCTATGGTCGATTGTTGTGACCGTAGCCCCACTTTTCTCTAATCCTTCAGCTACTGAGGTAGCTGGCACTTCCCTAAGATCTCCAATTGTTATTAACATAGTTTTTTCAGAATTAGAACCAGCTTCATTGTATTCTATTTTAGCAAATTCTACAAAGGTATGCTCGGCTATTCCTTTGAATGCTTCATGCCCTTTTTGTTGGTCGTTTACAACTAAAGCTTGTGTTTTTCCTTCCCCTTTTATTAATTCAGCATTTTCCCCGATGTTATATTTCTCTCCTGTTCGATTTCCTTTTCTGTCCACCATTACAACAACATCTTCCCCTTCCTTATCAACTTGTTCAATTTTACCATTCGGACTTACAAGAAATTCATCGTAATTTTCAATCACTTGCATCCCATCCGGATCAATAAACCGTATCGGGTTATTGTAGCAATACGCATAAGGGCTCCATCTTCTTGCAACTTCCGCCAGCGGATCCACCCCATGCCACCTCCCCAACACCGCATCATACATCCTTGCCCCATAATCCAACCAATCCAGCCCCAGCTCATCCTGAAACATTTTTCCGTTGTAGAGGTATTCGTTGGTGGGGTGTTTGGCTTCCTCCATAGTTACCTGTGTAGTAAGGCCTTTGATATTCATACCAAAGGGGTAATAACTGCTTACCTGCTTTACCAGAAGAGAATTATTCTTATACCCAAACACCACACGGGTATTGCCCAAATGATCTTTAAGGTGTGTTTCTGTAAAGTGTACTGAAGTTCCATCCATAATTACACGGCCTTCATCAAAATTTATCCATGCAGGGGCGTTGTTGATGATGACAAAGTTAGAGAAAATCACCTCACCCTGCCCTCTCCTCAAGGAGAGGGTGCTGTAGCGGTGAGATTGTTGGTTTAAGTGCAAAATTTTTTAATCTAAAAAACAAATGTACATTATTTGTAGGATCAAGCTCCCTTCTCCTTGAGGAGAAGGGCGGGGGGATGAGGTACTACCCGTCCTTCATCAAAATTAATCCATGCAGGGGCGTTGTTGATGATGACAAAGTTAGAGATAAAATCGGTGCGTTTGATTACCTGATGCCTCTTTTCAATTTGTCATCTTTTTTTGACGAAAAGCTACGCCACGATAATTGGGTAGAAAAGATGCTCATGCCCGGAGGGTTATGATTTACCAGCGAATGTATTGACGCCTTCTTCTCGGTTTGTGTCATCTTTTTTTGACACAAAGCTACACCGTGATAATTGGGTAGAAAAGATGAAGTTTACCGGAGGATTACCTTTAATAGTCAACATATGAAAATCCTAACTTAAATTTTCTTTTAGTAAAAATACATCTGTACTTTGTAATTCTAGGTTGTCCTAACTCATCAAATTCATACAATCTTTTTCTTCGAATTAATAATTTCTCAGGAATAATTGATCCATCCTGCTTGCTAATATTTAAAATTAATGAAAAATCTTGCTCTGGCAACAAATTTCGATTTATAAGAATGTGATTTATCTGAGAAGGATATTCGTCATAGGAAAGTGTCAAAGTTTCTTTAATCAGGACTTTCCCAGCTGTGTATTCTCTCAATGTGTCAAATACAGGGGTATATTTTAAATAAATAGTATCATGACAGATGCTCCATATGCCTTTTGCCCATTGAAGACTGGGATATTCATTCATGTATTTAAAAGTGGAGTCTTCAAGAATAATGATAATTCTACCGTAGTAAGTTGTGTATTTACCTATACAAATATTTTGGCACTCTATTCGAGCGGAATAAAACATCAGTAGCAGGAAAATTGCGTTATATGTATTATATTTAATCATGGTCAATCATTATTAAAAATTTGGCTGGGGTAAGTTTGAAAATAAGGCCTGAAATTATTTGACATGAGTTTGTGATGGTAAAAAACACGACCAGCAGAGGTGTAAATATTTATTGGAACATTGGGTAAATTATTATAACCATTATACCCTAAAGAATGCGCATGATCTAATACCGTCGAAGGGTTTGCATTATACATTCTTGTGTCGCCTGTAAACGCCCATTCTCTTTTGTAAGCACTAACTTCATCATAAATATCATAAGTAAGTCCTGTCAATCCATTTGAATAATAATCAATTTCGCCTTGTAAAAATTGATACCCATGCACTAATTCATGTGCTAAGCCCCCCATTTTTGCATATGATGATCTGACTTGTATATTAATAATATGTTGCCCATTTTCATTGGTGCCACCATATTCTGTTTTACCATCTACATCTGTTCCTGAATAATTGGTGTAAATATTATAAATGGTGGTTTTTGAATCCTCCATAGCTCCTATTTCATTAACGGTGGATTGAAACTCAAATTCTCTGTCAATAGATCTTTCTATTCTATTATAATTATTATCAGCGCTTTTCCCTTTTGCTTCTTTTCTTGCTGCTTTTACCCATTGCTTCTTTTGGAATTTTTGCTCAATTTTAACCTTTCTATTTGCACGTGCTTTTGTTCTTTCCACCTCTTCCTTCCCATCTTTGATTTCCATACCATTAGGGTCAATTAAATTAACTGGATTATTAGCACAATATACAAAAGGAGAAAAACCAAAGTATTTCTCTGCTAATGGATCCACCCCATGCCACCTCCCCAACACCGCATCATACATCCTTGCCCCATAATCCAACCAATCCAGCCCCAGCTCATCCTGGAACATTTTGCCGTTGTAGAGGTATTCGTTGGCGGGGTGTTTGGCTTCCTCCATAGTTACTTGTGTAGTAAGGCCTTTTATGTTCATGCCAAACGGGTAGTAGCTGCTTACCTGCTTTACCAGAAGAGAATTGTTTTTGTATCCAAACACTACACGGGTATTTCCGAGGTGGTCTCGAAGATGTGTTTCTATAAAGTGTACTGAAGTTCCATCCATAATTACACGGCCTTCATCAAAATTTATCCATGCAGGGGCGTTGTTGATGATGACAAAGTTAGAGATAAAATCGGTGCGTTTGGATAATGTATTTGCAATAATAACATCCTGGCGCAATTTATTTCCGGTGGCATCATAAAGGTAATCCAGCTTGTTGTCTTTTGAGAATTCTATTGTCTTTGGCAGGTTCAAGTGGTTGTAACCCATTTAAAATAGGTAAGCACGTTTTGAGAAAAACGTAAGCACGTTTTAGGGAAAACGTAAGCACGTTTTGGAAAAAGGAAAGCACGTTTTGGTTGGAGTGAAATTTAGAAGATTTTATGGTGGTGGAGAATTCTTACTTTATACACTTTTGGGGACAGTATCTTTACTCATTGCTGATTATGAAATTTTTTCCTGAATTTCGGTAACAATGGTAGGCGAAACATCCGTATTTTTACCTGACAATATAAAACTTAAAAAATCATGTCGAACAATCAAGTGCAGCAAAGCGCACCGGCAGGTGCAATTTACGGAATGGGATTTATCGGTGCAGCCGTTTACTTTATTTCTAATGCCGCAGGCTTCTGGATGGGTGTTGTTGGGTTTCTGAAAGCTTTGGTATGGCCGGCTTTTTTGGTTTATGAGGCAATGAAACAAATGGGGATGTAATCCTGTCTTTGTCTCTTATTTCTTATTTTTTGTTTCCTTTTAATGAATATACCCGGATTATTCGGGGTAAATATTCTATGAGGCTGTTTCATGTAATGATAGGCTTCGTTCCGATAGCCATCGGAACCGCTCAGCCTGACATCTGATAATCAATTCATTAAATCAAAACATCCAGAGAAAAAACCAGCATAATCAAAAAATAGTAAAGATTAATTAACAGAAAAGAAGAGCTGAACTTTACACTTTGCAGCGATGGCTTCAATAATCTGATAAATACAAGAATAAGTATAATTGAGAGCGCCCAGATAAAGTAGGCAGTTATTTTGTGATTGAAGGCATAAAAACCGGGAAGCAGAAAAGCTGAAACCGATGTAGCTGCAATCCAGATAAATGTCAGTCGTCTGATTTGCTGATGCGAAAGTTCGGCAGTCAGTGATTTAAGACCAGCCAATTCGTATTGTTCTCCGAATCGGAGCAGAAGTATCCAGAAATGCGGAACCTGTCCGATAAAAAAGAACATAGCCAGAGCAATAGCTGCCGGATCGAAAAGCGAACCACCACCGGCAACCCAGCCTATAATCGGTGGCAATGCGCCCACAACTCCTCCGGGAACGGCAGCAAAGGCTGAAATTCGTTTTAGAGGTGTGTAGATGCCATTGTACCACACAAAAGTCAGTGCACCCAGAAAGGCTGCAATCCAGCCATCGAAAAACCATAAAATAAAAATGCCTGACAACGAAAAGAGCAATACCCAAAACAGTGCTTCTCTGATAGTGATCTGACCAGTTGGTATTGGTCTGTTTTTGGTGCGTGGCATAAGAAGGTCGGTTTTTACCTCCTGAACCTGATTTAATGCAGATGCTGCACTGGCAAGCAAAAACACGCCGAAAACCGGAAAAATAATGCCACGGGAGAATTCCCCGTGGCTCATCAAGTAACCAGTAAATGTGGTAAGCGCTACCGCCTGCGATATCCTGAACTTACATAGTCGGGCAAGGATGGCGATATAGGCTTTTATTTTTTCTCTCATTTCAGTGTCTTCAGGTATTCAATGATTTCGGCAATGTCAGCTTCCGTTAGCTGTTCTTTATACGAAATCATCATTCCTTTGGTGTATCCTTTTACAACATCGTCGTTTGGTTCGTATATTGCCCGTTTGATGTATTCATCATCCACAACAACTTCTCTTTCCTTATCGTTGGTGATAACAGAATGTGTCTGGCCATAAATTCCTTTGAATGAAGGACCGATCAGTTTTGATCCATCCACCGAATGGCAGGCAATGCACCCGTTCATCTGAACCAGTTGTTTGCCTTTTACGCCCGGAGTTTTTGCTGCTTCGGCCTGTAAAGTAGTGTCAGACATTCTGGCGTACCAGGCATCAAATTCCTTTTGTGGCAGTACTTTCACTTCGGTGAACATGTATGAGTGAGAAAGCCCGCAATATTCGGTGCAGAAAAGCTCATATTTGCCCTCCTTTTGTGCGATAAACCACATTTTGTTCGTTTTTCCGGGAACCATATCTTCCTTTACCCTGAAAGCCGGGATATAGAGACTGTGAATTACATCAACCGAAATAAGATCAAGTGCAACTGCTTTATCCAGTGGAACGTAAAGGGTATCGGTTTTGATTCCATTCTCGTATTCAAACATCCATGACCACATTCTGGCAGTGGCTCTGATTTTCATGGCATCTTTGGGTGCATTCCGCATTGGTGAATAACCAGCCCATCCATAAAAGAACATCACCAGAACGAGAATGGTAGGAATAATTGTCCATACCACTTCCAGCGTATTGCTGCCATGAATCTGGGTGGCAACCGGATTGCGTTTTTTGCTGTAGCGGTAAATAAACCAAAGCATGATTGCTGTAATTCCAACCAGAAAAATTACTGAAATGCCTATAATTACAACAAATGCAGTGTCGGTTGCTGTAACGAAATTTGAAGCTCCTGAGTACATAATTGCTCCTATCTGTAAAGGTAATCGAAAAAGGTAACTACTATAACCGCTGCAAATATGGCTATCACAATGGCAACCATAACTCCATAGATTTTATTGTCAAATCGCAGGTGCATGAAATAAAGAAGTACAATAGCTCCTTTAATTGAGGCAATCAGCATTGCTGCAGCAGTGTTGTAAGGTCCCATCTCAACACTGGTAATAAGCACGGTAATCACCGTAAGGACAATAAGCCCCATTAGAACCATAATGTGTGATAGATAGGAACTGATATGATGTTTTTCGTCGCTCATAACTGTAAAATGTTTAATGAATCAGGTAGAACAAAGGGAACAGGAAAATCCAGATAAGGTCAACAAGATGCCAGTAAAGACCGCTGTTTTCAAGAAGTGCGTATTTGCCTGTATTAACAGCACCGGTCTTAACTTTTACCAGTGTAATTGCCAAAAGGATCATTCCTACGATGATGTGAACTGCATGAAGCCCGGTCATAAAGAAATAGAGGCTGAAAAAGAGCATATCTCCGTTGCTGAGATTTTTCATCAGTTCTGAGCCCGGATACATTCCATGTTCGAACTTTCCGCCCCATTCAAAGTACTTGTTTACCAGAAAGACCAAAGCAAGCAGCAAGGTAATGCCAAGCATAAGCATTGTCATCTTTTTGTCATTTTTCTGCATTGCTGAAATGGAAATGGCAACTGTAGCACTGCTCACCAGAAGAATTATGGTGTTGATTAATCCCATGGTGATACTGAGCTCGTGATGAGCGAGTTCAAATGCAACCGGGTTTTTAAAGCGGTAAACCGAATACACAATGAAGAGCCCGCCAAAAAGGAGAATTTCGGTAAAAATAAACAGCCACATGCCCAGTTTGGCGGCGGTGTCGTCGCGGTGGGCATCGGCGTGATGAGGGGTGGTTATCGTTTCCATGTCTTCCTGAAATTAGTATTCATAAGGCCCGTGGTCAACTACTGGTATCTCTTCGAAATTTTCAACAATAGGAGGAGAGGAAGTAGTCCACTCCAGTGTTTTTCCATCCCATGGATCGTCAACAATTTTTCCTGTTGCTTTGCGTGCTCTGAAAAGATTAACAATGATAATTATGAGCCCTATCGCCAGTATCCATGATCCAACAGTTGAAAGTATATTGGCATTGTGAAACATTGGCAGGTAATCATAATAACGGCGCGGCATTCCTATGAGCCCCAGATAGAACATAGGGAAGTAAAGCATATTGAAGCCGATAAAAAAGATGAGAAGGCCAATATTGGCAACTTTGGTGTTGTAAACCCTGGCAAACATTTTCGGGAACCAATAATGCAGTGCGCCGAAAAATGCAAAGCCTGTTCCTCCGAAAACAATGTAATGGAAGTGAGCAACAACAAATGCAGTATCATGGGTATGAATATCGGTTGCAAGAGATCCGAGCACAAGTCCGGAGAAACCGCCGATCATAAAGACGAATATAAAGGAAATGGCCCAAAGAAAAGGAGGCTGAATATTGATAGAACCTTTGTAAAGTGTGGCTGTCCAGTTAAAGACTTTAATTGCTGAAGGGATAGCAACCAGAAATGTGAGCAGCGAAAATACCCAACGGGAGGTTGAACTCATTCCGGATGTGAACATATGGTGTCCCCAAACAAAATAGCCTACAAAAGCGATGGCCATACTTGAAATTACGATGGCAGTATAACCGAAAATGGTTTTACGCGCAAATGTTGGAATAATTTCGGTGATGGCACCCATTGCCGGAAGTATCATGATATAAACCGCCGGATGAGAGTATATCCAGAACAGATGCTGATACAGAATCGGATCTCCACCGATTGCAGGATCAAAGAATCCAATGCCCAGAAGTCGTTCGGCGATAACCATAAGGAATGTAATTCCAACGATAGGAGTGGCGAGTAACTGAATCCATCCTGTTCCGTAAAGCGACCATGCAAAGAGAGGCATTCTCAGCCAGCCCATACCCGGAGCACGCAGACGGTGCATGGTTACTACAAAGTTTAATCCGGTTAAGATGGATGAGAATCCGAGTATAAATGCTCCGGTAACGGCAGCAACAACATTGGTTTGAGTCTTGAGACTATATGGAGCATAAAATGTCCATCCGGTATCCGGAGGCCCGTCACCCATAAACTGTGAACTCAGTACAACGATAGCACCCAATATATAAAGGTACCAGCTCATCAGGTTCAGCCGTGGAAATGAAACATCTTTAGCCCCGATAAGAATGGGCAGGAAAAAGTTTCCGTAAACAGCCGCAACCCCAGGAATTACAAATAAAAAGATCATTGTCAATCCATGAAGGGTAAACAAACCATTGTATGTTTGTGCCCCCATTATTTGCTCGCCAGGAGAAATCAGCTCAAATTTCATGAGCAGTCCCATCACCACACCGGCAAGGAAGAAGGTCATCATGGAATAAAAATATAACAGGCCGATCCGTTTGTGATCGGTTGTAGTCAGCCAGCCAAGCAGCCCCTTATGTTTACCCTGATATTCAAGGTAATTGGGCAGGCGTGTGGTTTCAGTGTGTTCTGCCATTATTGATTTTCTTTATTTATTATTACTTTTTTGCGGGGTTTGAGTGCCAGAATCAGAAATACAACCAATGCAATGAATATGATTATTGTTCCGGCAACTTTTGTTACATTGAGCACATACTGCTGACCAGCAGGGTCGTAAGTATAGCAAAATTGTAAGACTTTATAAATGGTTGGTCCGCTTTTGCCTTGAGAAGCTTCAACCAAAGCAAGTTTAAATTCAAACGGGAGGAAGTATGTTCCCTGAAGGTAACGGGTTATTTTTCCATCGGGACTGATCATGATAACGGTTGCAGAGTGCATGAAATCATTTCCTGTTTTTTTATACCTGAAGCCGGTCGCTTCGGTTCCCAATGCTATATTTGCGCTGTCGGCAGTGTAAAACTGCCAGCCTGATTCATCCACAGGCTTGTCGATTAAATTCAGATAATTGACACGTTTCTTAATGGCCAGATCGCTGCCTTCGCGCGGGTCGAAGCTGATGGTGATTACCTGAAAATCTTTTCCCAGAACCAGGTCAGTTTTACCTATTACATCGGCAACGCTCGTCATTAAAGGGCTGCAGATACCAGGACATCTGTAATAAACCCACATAAGAACAGTTGGTTTGTTGATCAGGGTTCTGAGATTTTGAGTTTTGCCATTCGTGTCGATAACGGTCAGGCTTTCAGGAATGAATTCATCAAGGTGCTCAACAATTCCAATCTCAAGCTCCGGCGATTTAATATCCTGAGTTGCCTTTATGGTCTGGGCTGTTGAAGTCCATCCGTAAGCCATAAGAATAATCAGAAATCCCAATATTTTTTTCATCTTTTCAAGGTTTTGCCAATGGTAAAAATGCTTTTGATCCTAATGCAAATGATGATGAAGACTTTCGTCGAGGTAGGGATGATTTTTCGGAATCAATGGAACAGCTGTAAGCGCTTTCGCAAATATAAAAAGGAATAAACCAGCAAAGCCGATAAAAAACCCGACTTCAGTAATTCCGAATACCGGGTGATGCATCACGCCAGGGAAAATCTGCTCATAAAGATCGAGGTACTGGCCAAAAATAAGTATTATCACCACAGCTTTAACAACCTTAATGTTTTTATTCAGAACCTGTGGTAAAAGCAATACAAATGGAAGGAACCAGTTGATGAAGAAATTCACGTAAAAAATTACTTTAAAACCACTATTCCAGCGATGAGCAAAGTATTCTGTTTCTTCAGGGATATTGCCGTACCATATAATCATGAATTGCGAAAAGGCAAAATACCCCCAAACAATACTCAGCATAAATACATACCTCGAAAAATCAAGCAGATGGCTCTTGTTCATCTCCTTATAGAATCCCCTTTGGTGAAGAATAATCACCACCAGAACCACAGTTGCGGTGCCATGCAAAAAGGCAGCGACAAAGTTCTTTAGCGAGAATAAAGTACTGAACCAGTGAACATCAATTGACATGATCCAGTCAAATGTTGCAAATGAGAAGGTGATGGCCAGAATAAAAATATAGATTTTCGAAAGGAGCTCGCTTTTCTCAAAAAATGATCTGCCTCCGACTTTATCCTCGTTTAGTGATGCATTTCTGATCAGCCGGGTCATTAAAACCCATGCCAGGAAGAAAACGATCATCCTGATAAAGAAAAACGGAATATTGAGATACGGGGCTTTGTGCTGAATAAGTGTATCTGTTGCCAGCGCGTCTTCATGGGTCCAGTGGTATATTGAATGCATGCCGAAAAACAGCAAAAGCATCAGAATTCCCGCGTAAGGAATGTATGACATCATCGCTTCGGGTACCCTTTTGAACATGGCTGACCAACCCGATTGCGAGATATATTGTAATGCAATAAAAAAACTGGCACCTATGGCAATGGAGAGGAACATGTAATTGTTGAGCAGAAAATTAGCCCAGGCACGTGTGGGATCAGTAAAAAAACTATAGGCGATAACAGCTATGCCAATTGCCATCATTGCAAAGGTAACGTACTGAAAGCCTTTTGTTAACGTAATTTTTGTATCCATTTCTGCTCCTCTTATTTTAAGGTGTTGGCTTGCAATTCATTTTTTACAAACATGGCGATGCGCCACCTGTCGTCGGGTCTGATCATCTGGCCATGAGCTCCCATAACCTGGTAGCCTGCAGTAATTACATGATAGATATCGGCCTCAGGGGCCCCGAGCATTTTCTCTGATAACAGGGATGCCGGTTGTATGGCGTATTTTTTACTGGTAAATAAGTACCCTTTTCCATCGCCGAGTGCACCGTGGCAGTTTTCGCAGAAGATGCGATACTGCTCCTTCCCGATAAGGAGATTTTTTTCAGTTGCTTCAAGCGGGTTGATCAACTCTGCAGCTGCGAGTGCCCTGCTTTCAAGAGAGTTATCGTAAGGATAAGGCACCATTTCGCGTGGAATGGTATTTTCAGCCGGCAGACGCATGGTTTGACCATCAGCAAAGTTCGGATTTGGGGTGTATGTTTCTGCTGCAATTGAGTGCGCCATATCAGGGAAATACTCATAACCCTTGTCATTTCGCGAACGATCGCATGAACCAGTCATCAGCAGCAAACCCGCAGCCGCAATTATTGAAAGGAATGTTTTATTTTTCTTCATTTGCGGCCTAGATTTGAGGTTGTAACTCTTTTTCATAAACTTCAACTGCTCCTTTGTTCAGGAGAATACTTTCAAGATCACCGGATCCACTGCTTTGTTTCGATTTGTCGAAAACCATCACAAACTTATCGTCTGTCGATCTGGCATCAGGTAAAATATATGCTTTGCCCGGATAAATCTTTGCCCGTAACGAAAAGGTGAACAAACTGGCAAGGGTAACCGTGAGAATTGTAATGACTATGGTAACCACGATAAATGAAGGGAAGGCATTGGTTGGCTTTCCTCCGTAGTTGATTGGCCAGTCGATTACTGCAGTGTAATACATAAAGGAAAGTACACCCGCGGCGCCCAGAAAACCATAAATAAATGCTGCAAAAGTGAAGCGTGTTTTCTTTCCCATGGCTTCAATAACTTCATGGATAGGGTAGGGGGTAAATATTTCCCATATTTCGAAGCCTTTTTCTTTAACCTCATGAACTGCCGACATCAATGAATCTTCGTCATCGAATACGCCTATGATATGGTTCTTATTCATGGCTTGCGTTGGTTTTTTCATTTTTGTTAATACTTGTAACTTTCAGAATGCTCTTCACTTCGCTTATGGCTATCATTGGGATATACTTGAAGAAGAGAAGCACTCCGGCAACAAACATTCCGAGTGTGCCGACGAAAATTCCGATTTCAACCCAGGTAGGAGAATAAACGGTCCAGCTTGATGGCAGGTAATCTTTTGAAAGCGAAGTGATAAGAATGTTAAACCTTTCATACCACATTCCCACGTTAATCAGTAATGAGATAATGAAGGCGATGGTAAGGTTCTGACGAACTTTTTTGAACCAGAAGAGCTGTGGAATAAAAGCATTGCATACCACCATCGCCCAGAACTGGAAGGTATAATCTCCGGTTATGCGGTTTTTGAAAAAGGTGAACATTTCATAAGTACTTCCTGAGTACCATGCCATAAAAATCTCTGTTGCATATGCTGTACCCATAATCAGAGAAACAAAAATCAGGATTTTTGCTATGGCGTTTAAGTGCGAATCTGTAACATAATCCTGAAACTTATAGATTTTTCTGATGATGATCATAAGCGTCATTACCATTGCAAATCCTGAGAAAATTGCGCCCACAACAAAGTACGGCGGGAAAACTGCGGTATGCCAGCCTGGAATCACAGAAACGGCGAAGTCAGTTGATACAATTGAGTGAACCGAAACTACCAGAACAGCTGCAATTCCACCGAGCACATAGCTGAGTGCTTCATAACGCAACCATTCTCTGGATGAGCCGGTCCATCCGAAAGCGAAAAATCCATAAACCGCTCTCTTAACTTTGGAGGTGGTTTTGTCGCGGATGGTGGCAAAATCGGGAACCATTCCAAAATACCAGAATGATGCTGATATCAGCAGGTAAGCTGTAATGGCGATAAAATCCCAGAAAAGCGGTGAGTTGAAGTTCACCCATAACGGCCCACGAGTGTTGGGATAAGGGAAAATGTAAAACATCAACCATACCCTACCCATGTGCAATGCAGGGAAAAGTGCCGCACATCCAACCGCAACAACGGTCATTGCTTCAGCAGCGCGGTTTATTGATGTTCTCCATTTTTGCCTGAGTATAAGCAGGAATATTGAAAATGCAGTTCCTGCATGTCCGATACCGATCCACCATACAAAGTTGATGATTTCCCATCCCCAGCCCACAGAGTTGTTAACTCCCCAGCTTCCGATACCAACAACAAGGGTAGTGTATATGGCATACACCCCGAAAAGTGTGGCCAGCATACTTACGCCAAACACGGCTTTCCACCAGGTTGGGATGGGCTGATCAATAGGGGCAATGATGTCGCTGCTTATCTGGCGATAATTTTTGTCACCCAGAATCAACGGTCCTCTCACTTCGGTTTTATACATAAAATTTCTCGTTTATGCGTTTTACAACTCTATGTGTTGAATGTTATGCTTCTTCTTCGAAAGTGTTTCTTACCAGCGTGAGGTAGCTTACCGATGGCAGGGTATGCAATTCCTCAAGCAAGTGGTAATTTCTCGGATCTTTGATGAGTTTTGAAACTTCACTTTCAGGATCGTTGGTGTCGCCAAATACAATCGCTTTTGACGGACATGCCTGACCGCAAGCGGGAAGAATCTCGTGATCTTCAAGTCTCCTGTCTTCATTTTTGGCAAGTAGCTTTTTCTCCTGAATTCGCTGTACACAGAAAGTACATTTTTCAACAACTCCACGCTCACGTACCGTTACATCAGGATTGAGGACCAAACGGCTCAGGTCAGAGTTCATGTTGTAATCGAACTTCTCGTTGTTGGCGTATTTGAACCAGTTGAATCTTCTGACTTTATAAGGACAGTTATTTATACAATACTTGGTTCCCACGCAACGGTTGTAAGCCATCTGGTTAAGGCCTTCGCTGCTGTGATTGGTTGCCGAAACCGGACAAACATTCTCGCAGGGAGCATTGTCGCAGTGCTGACACATCAACGGCTGAAAAACAACACCCGGGTTGGCAGGATCACCATTATAATAACGATCGATTCTGATCCAGTGCATGATGCGGCTTTTCATAACCTCTTGTTTGCCAACAACAGGCACATTGTTTTCGGCCTGACAGGCAATCACACATGCACTGCAACCGATGCACTTATTCAGATCAATAGCTACAGCCCAGTGATGGCCTGTAAATTCAGTTTCTTTATAAAGCGTTGTGTGCTTTTCTTCATATTCGGCATGGAGTTCATTGCCTGAATCAGGGCTCTGCTGATATTTACTCAGCGTGGTTTCTCTTACAATGGGCCTGCCTTCCATGCTGTGATGCATCTGGGTGGTGGCAAGTTTGTATTCTCCGGCAATCAATGCAGGTTCTGTACCCGAAAAACTGTATGTTCTGTTCCCATTGGAAAATCCGGTGAGTTTGAACGCATTTTTTCCTACTCCGTCTGCTACTTTTCCAAAAGCGGTATGTCCGTATCCCAAAGCAATGGAAATGGTGCCTTCTGCCTGCCCCGGTTGAATAAATGCCGGAATCTCAAAGTCATTGATTTTAATGATGGCGTCTTTTGCAATGCCCAGCTTTTCGGCCGATGCAGGTGATATTGAAGCAAAGTTATCCCAACAGATTTTTGAAATGGGATCAGGCATTTCCATCAACCACGGATTGTTGGTATGCTGACCATTGCCCATTGACAGGTTCTGATAAAGTGACACTTCAAATCCACTTGCTGCGGGATATGCATTTAACGCAGAAACTGCTACAGATAAACTTTCAGCATTGAAACCGATTGATCTGACTGCATTTTCAATCTGGTGAACTCCATCCTGAAGCGCTTTGGTCCAGGCAGCTTCCCCTGATTTAAGAATATCTGTAAGCCAGTAATTTTTTATATAAGCGTAATAATCAGGTTCTTTGCCCATCCATTTCAACAGACTTTCCTGCTGTTGCCGTGTACTGAAAATTGGCCTGATGGCGGGTTGCGCCAGGCTGAAGAATCCTTTGATGGGTTCTGCATCGTCCCAGGATTCAAGGTAATGATGTGCAGGTGCTGAATAAGTTACATGCGCTAAGGTTTCATCCTTCACACTGTTTAACGAAACGCTGAGTTTTAGTTTTTTAAGTCCTTCAACAAAGGCTTCGCTGTCGCGATGATCATAAACCGGATTGACATTCCAGAGAATAAGTCCGCCCAACTGATTGCTGTTCATCTGCTTAACCAGCTCTTCCATTTTGCTGTCATCGGCTTGTTTGGTAAGGTAAGGCGATGAATAGTCAATGGTTTTTCCCTGGTTCATGAGGAGCTCATTGATGGCATTCACCACAATTTGCTCATTTATATCATTTGATCCGGAAACAACAATTGATTTTTCCTGATTCTTCCATAACTTATCAGCTATGCCCGGAAGTGCCTCATGTGTTGAGCCGCCGTTGATGGCAGCTTTCCCGGCAAGGGTAGCCAGCTGATTGTACAAACCAATCAAAAGGCCAGACATTTCTGAAGGTTTAACCGGAAAACGTGTATCGGCTTTACTGCCTGAAATACTGAGTCCTGTTTCGAACTGAACATGATAGGAGAGTCGTTTCTCGCCATCGGTAAGGCTGCGCATTACTGAATAATCGTGTGCAAATTCAATCGGCGCAAGCCAGGTTCCCAGGAAGTCGGCTCCAAATGAAACCACAACTTCAGCCTTGTCGAAATGATAAAATGGTATTATGGGTTCACCATAACTTAGTTTGTTGGCCTGCAGCATTCCTGAAAATGAAACGGGTTCATAAACCACATGTTCTGTTCCGGGATAAGTAGCTGTAAATTCGCCGATCAGTTTTCGGGTTGATGGGCTGATAATCGGGCTGGTGAGCAATACTATTTTTTCGCCGGCTGCACTGATTTCTTTCAGCTTTGCCGTAATCTCATTATCCAGTATCTGCCATGCGAAATCTTTCCCGGCTTTTGAAGGGCCTTTTAATCTGGATTCATTGTCGTAAAGGCTCAAAACCGAAGCCTGAACCCTTGCACTGCTTCCGCCTCTGGTAATTGGAGAAAGTGTATTTCCTTCAATCTTTATAGGACGTCCATCCCTGACCTTAACAACAACACTGCTGTATTCATTGCCATCAAAATACGATGAAGCATAATGATTGGCCATTCCCGGGGTAACTTCTTCGGGTTTGTTAAGATACGGAACTGCTTTTTTAACCGGATTTTCGCAACTGCTGGCAATGGCTGCTGTGGCCACGCTAAAGCCGACAAATTTCAGGAAGTTACGTCTGGATGAGGACTTCCCTTCAATTTCTTCATCAATAATCTCCAGCAGGTTTTTTCCTGAAGGAAATTTGTCTGTATCAGGGCTGTTGTCAGGCTCATTGTTGAATTCTTCGAGGCTTTTCCAGTATTTATTTTCCATTGTGAAGTTTCGTTAAGTATTACTTGGTTTTGTTGCCGGAATTGAAAACTGCTGTTAATAATGACATTTCATGCAATCCAGTCCTCCGATTTGCTCAACGGTAACTGAGTCAAATTTTCCTGCTTTCATCTGCTCATGCAGCTTCATATAAGACGAATAGTATTCATTGTCCTTGAAATTAACTTTCGAATCGCGGTGACAATCAATGCACCAGCCCATCGATAAGTCAGAAAACTGTTTCATAATGTGCATTTCAGCAACCGGTCCATGACAGGTTTCGCAGGCAATATTTCCTGCATTAACATGCTGCGAATGACTGAAAAAGACATGTTCCGGCATATTATGGATTCTAATCCACTCAATCGGCTCACCGTTTTCAATTGAACGTTTGATCTTGTTTATTTCAAATTTCCCGGAATTTGTGCCTGCAAGCACAACATTATGACAGTTCATGCAGACATCATTTGAAGGTATTCCCGCCGATTTACTGAAGTCAGCAATGTGATGACAGTATTGGCAATCGATTTGATTTTCGCCGACATGAATCTGATGCGAGAACTTAATGGGCTGATCGGGCGCATAATCCTGTGTACGGCTCAGGGCTTTTGCTTCTGTCATGGCAATGTTTAAATGCACTGCCAGACCTACTGCAATAATAATAAGGTGTACTATACGGTATTTCAGTTTTTTGGTAAAAATCAGATCGATGATGGCCAATGTCATCAAAATGGCAAATAAAATAAAGAGCATCAGGCGCTTAGGAAATATTTTGAATTGCTTTGTTTCCTTTTGACTGAACTCGGAAAGGAAAGCCGATATATTATATATTTCTTCGCCGGTAAGATTGTATTCTTTATGCGCTTTTTCCATTACCTGCGACGATGGCTCGCTCATGGATTCGTAGATGTTCATTCCGTTTTTCTCCACAAAAGCAATAGCCAGATCATGCGCTGAAGGATTCCAGTTCAGGCTGTCGGTATTTTTAGCGTAGTGACATGAAATACACGATGCTGTGCCTCCGTTCTCAAAAGGAATAAGGCCATAAAACATGCGTTCACCTCTGCGGATTTCCGTTTCTGTGAAGCCGTCTTTTTTATTTACATCAACTGTAAATTCTTTCTTCTGAACGGGTTGCCAGTTATCAATATAATCTATAATGCTGTTGATTTCGGCATTAGAAAGGTTTGTGAATGCCTGCATGGGAATTTTATTGTTTTCCTCATACACCTGAATGGCAAGCTTATCGCCAGAATCAATCAGTTCTTTTGAATTTCTGATAAATTTTACCAGCCATTCCCTTTCTCTTAACTGGGAAATGCCCAAAAGTTCAGGGCCAACCAATTTGCCTCCGCCAATTTTATGACAAACCTGGCAGTTTTTTTCGAACAACTGTTTGCCCTGATCCTGGGCATTTGAGTTGAATGACGATAGAGAAAATAAAAGAAAGGCTAAGAGCGAAACCAAAAGCATTTTGGCTTGCCTGAAACCAGATTTAATCGACGTGTGGCTCATATCAGCTTGCAGTAAGAGATTATTTTTCTTTGAAACCTGTACATAAAAAAAGCAGAATCGCTTCACGATTCAGCTTTGGTAATTGAAAATAAAGTGCCTGCCTTTCGGAGACGGTATCGGGAAAATGCTTTTTTGTGTTTTTTAACTCAGCGTAAACGTGCATCATAGAATCAGAATTTGCCAGCCGGCATTTAACGGTCACAATACCCTTTGGCGAATTTACTCAAAAACATTAACTAACAAAAAAAGTTTGGTACAAAAATCCGCTCAAAGATAGTTTATATTTATTCTAAACAAGTGTTGGTTTACCTAATTAAACCTAATGATTTGGTTTTCATTTTAATAAATGATAAAATACCAGATCATCATCAAAAAACAGTGTAAATGTTTGCACGGTAAAAATAAAATAATTTTAAAATCAAAGCTTTTTTCTGGAAATAAATTCACTTTAAATGATGTGAAAATGCATTTTTATGCGAGCTGGATGCGTAGAAAGATAGTAATGACTTTCGCAAATATGCTACATTTTTTATCCCCCTCTATCCCCCTTTCGGGAAAGGGGGACGATACGTCCGTGCTTTTCAGAGGATTGATTGAAGGTGATTTGACAGTTGTAATCAGCAACTTTGCATCATCAGATTTTCGCAAAAGTAAACCGTCAGTTAAAGCAAGAAAAAGTCTTAAAATTCATTCCACTAAAGAAATAGATCTTAGAATTTAGTAAAATGCTGGTGGAACGGTTCTCCCCCTGATCGCAGGGGGAGACAGAGGGGGTATTATAAAAATGGAGAATTGATCACTTAAACAACATTCTCCCATTGTCTGATCTGGAAAAAAGAAACCACTCTGTTTATTTAAACAGATATCCTATTTTTAATCCAGTGGAGAATGCAAGCGGGAAACTTTCGTCCATTACTGAATAGCCAAAATGGTATGTTGAATACTCATTGTTACTGCTCGAAAAACCATAACCAACGCCCAGGAAGAAATCTACTGCAAAGGCATTGTCCATAATCCATTGTTTGCCAAATACCAGTTGAACTGTACCTGAGAAAACGCTTTCACGCTCCTTTTCTGAAGATTGTGAACTGCTCCAGTCTCTCCACATCCAAACATCGTGGTTGTAAAACCCCAGAGCAACCTCTGGCTTTATGTAACTGCCTTTAAGCACATGCGCATAGCGCATCCCGCGAAGGTAAAAATCAGGATCTTTAATCAGTTTGTATCCGAATTTAGTAAAAGTACCTCCGGCATTTCGGTCACTTGCATCTACTCCAAGTCCGATAAGGCCCAGGGTAGCTTCAAAACTTCTGCCCGGTCGAAGGCTGCGTTCATAGGCAAAAGTGGTGTTTCCGGAGAGTGGAGAAAGGAAGTCTATTTTGATGATGTTTTTTTTATTTTCAAGGTAATTTGCAGGGTTGGTCATTTCTTTCTGAAATTCCATTTCCTGTCCGTTTTCAAAAATAATCTTAACGATTTTATCTTTGTCAATGGCAAAAAGCACATCTGCAGAATATTCCGGCAGATTATACTTTACCTCATCAAGTCCGATTTCCCTGATTTTACACTTGATCAGTTCGTTGTTTTTCTTCATAATCAAATCCTGCGCTGTGGCAATACTTCCAAAAACTAAAAGCATCAGCAACGTTGAGAAAATGGTTGGTTTCATAAAATTTAATTTAGAGATTTTTGCTTTTGAGAGAGCTTTTAAAAACCGACTTTTGAGAGAAATATAGTGCAGCAAAGTTTCAATAAGTATGCCAGAATAGCAAGGTATTTTTAAATTATGTTTTGTGGATAAATATTTCTATTAATTACTTACTTTTGCACTCCCCAATAATTCGGAGAGATGCCAGAGCGGTCGAATGGGGCGGTCTCGAAAACCGTTGTACTCTTACGGGTACCAAGGGTTCGAATCCCTTTCTCTCCGCAACCAGATCAAGGTGCCCCGCGCAGCGGGGCATTTTTATTTTCTCAGGCAGGCAAGCCAAACTCGTTTGAGCTTGCCAGACTGAGAAAATAAAAACAACATCCCGCAGGGATGTTGCCTTGATCTGGTTGACGCTCCCCCTCTGCGGATCACCGAAGGTAATCCCCTAACGCCAAACTCGTTTGAGCTTGCCAGCCTGAGAAAATAAAAACAACATCCCGCAGGGATGTTGCCTTGATCTGTTTGACGCTCCCACTTTGCGGATCACCGGAGGTAATCCCATCAGGTTGTCATTATAATGAAAATACTATATTTGCTTTATAAATTAATCATTCATTCTAATTCCTAAATACCTAACTATGAAGAAAGTAATTTTATTTTTGGTTTTATTATTTTGGTCTGCCAACTTGTTAAAATCTCAAAACCCTCAATGGCTGCAGTACAGTGAAGGGGGTATTGTTTTAGCTTTAGCAGAAGAAGATAATTTTATGTGGGCTGGTACACTTGTTGGGTTGGTGAAACTGAACAAATCAACAAAAGAGACCAGTTTTTACAATAACGCAAATTCTGGACTGCCAAACAATCACATAACAGCAATCGCTGTTGACGATAGTGGTTTGAAATGGATTGGTACTTATGGTTATGGATTATGCAGTTTTGATGGAAATAATTGGATTAAATTTAATTCAAATAATTCGGGTTTAGCCAATGACACTATTAATACAATTGTGATTGATGAGAATGGAGTTAAATGGATCGGAACCAGAAATGGCTTATTCAGTTTTAATGGCAATAACTGGACAACCTACAAAACGCAAAATTCTGAGCTTCCAAATAATGTTGTTAATTCAATAGTAGTTGATACTGCTGGTCATCTCTGGATTGGAACCAATGGAGGAGGATTAGCCAGATTTGATGGTTTTCTATGGACAATATTCAGTTCAAATCAGTCTGGAATCTACTCTGATTTACTATCAATTGCTATTGATATCAATAATATCAAATGGTTTGGAAGTAAAAGTAATGGATTAACAAGATTTAACGATACTACCTGGACAAATTATCTTACCTATAATTCAGGTATATCTGATAACTACATATTGTCTTTGTCAACAGAAGAAAGTGGAAAAATATGGATTGGCACCTACTATTCTGGCATTATGGCCTTCGATGGGATTAGCTGGTTTCAATATAGCAATACCACCAATAAAAATGTGAATGTAGTAATGGTAGGTTCAAACGGATCGAAATGGTTTGGAACCGGGAGCCTTGGATATTCCTATGGTGGTGAATTGTCAGAATTTGATGGATATAATACAACCATTTACAATACTTCCAACTCTGGTTTAACAGATAATCTTATATTCAAGATTAAGGCTTCAGAGAATGATATTAAATGGATTGGAACAGGGAGGGGGTTAATAAGCTATGATGGATTAAATTGGACTTTGCACAATTTCGGTTCATATAATAATTCAATCAATTGCGTTGTAATTGACGATAATGATGCTAAATGGTGTGGTACGATTGGAAATGGCTTAGCGAAATTTGATAATGATATTTGGACGTTTTACAATACTTCAAACTCAGGAATTTCCAGTAACTTTATTGAAGATATAGCAATTGACGATAATGAGAAATATTGGATAGGGACTCAGGAAGGTATGTCGGTTTTTGATGGAAATAATTGGACAAATTACACGATATATAATTCAGATATACCTGGTAACATAGTCTTTTCAATAAAAATTGATCAGAATAATGATAAGTGGATCGGAACAAATAGTGGATTAGCCAGATTCGACAATGAGAACTGGGTTGTTTTTGACATATATAATTCTGGTTTGCCTGACAATATGGTTTATTCTATTGAAATTGATAACAATGGCCTTTTGTGGATTGGAACAAATAATGGTTTAGCGTCATTTGATGGATTTAGCTGGACTAATTATAATACACTAAATTCTGGTTTGCCAAATGATTATGTTACATCTATTGCAATAGATAATGCTGGAGTTAAATGGTTGTCAACCTGGGGAGGATTGGCAAAACTGGAAGGAAATGATTGGGCAACATTCAATATTGAGAATTCCGGATTGGGTTACAATGGAATTGTTGATGTAATGATTGATGACAATGGATCGAAATGGATATCTACCTGGGGGCGTGGTATCTCAGTTTTCAATGAAAATGGCATTCCACTTCCAATCAATCAAGCACCTGCCAATCAAAACCATATCAAAATATTTCCTAACCCAGCAAATGATTACCTGAATATTTGGCATCAAATTGATTTGAGAATTTTCGACATTGAATTGTTTGATATTACTGGAGTCCGGGTTAACAATAGTGTAAACCTGAACAACCCGACTTTAATAAATATAAAAACCTTGCCTTCGGGTTTATATATTGTTAAAATCCTGACTAATCAAGGGATAGAAGTGAGAAAGTTCATAAAGAATTAGTTCGTTTCATGCGTCTGGTATGCTTCCTCCATTCCTTCCAAAATGATTCTGTAATACCATGTAAAGAGCTGACTTACTGATGGGTTTTGAAATGTAGTCGTTACATCCGGCTTTTATTGCTTTTTCTCTGTCGCTATGCAGGCCATAAGCTGTTTGTGCAATGATGACTACTTTTTGATTGAATAGCCGAATCTGTCTTGTGGCTTCATGGCCATCCATTTGCGGCATTTTTATATCCATCAGCACCAGATCGATATCAGAATTCTTTCTGCATATTTCAACAGCTTCGATACCATTTCGGGCTATAAGAACTTCGCAGCCAATTTGTTTGGCTATTTTCGTAATAAGCTGCTCTGATATTTTGTCGTCCTCTGCGATCAGTATTTTCAGGTTTTCAGGAATATCTATTTCAGGGAGATTCAATAATGCCCCAGTATTGACGGTGCCTGAATCCGATGGAACATCATACGGAATCGTAAAATAAAACGTTGAACCTTTTTCTAACTCACTATCTGCCCAAATTTTACCGCCCAGCATTTCCACGTATGCTTTTGAAATAGATAAGCCCAGTCCTGCTCCTTCGAAATTTCTGGTTATTGCCTCGCTTCCCTGTCTGAACCGTTCAAAAATCAGTTCTATCTTTTCAGGGCTAATGCCTGAACCCGTATCTTTTACGTAAAATTCAAGGAATCCACCTTTCTTCCAATAGCCAAATTCTATTGAACCCTTATGGGTAAATTTTATTGCATTTTTAACAAGATTGGTCAGAATCGCATATACTTTTTCTTTATCTGTATTAATAATGGATTTATCTTGCGACAGTGTATTTTTAAGGAATAGCTGCATTCCTTTCCCTTCAACTTCAGGCTTGAAAAATGTATGGATGTATTCCATCTGCTCGTTGATGTTTGATTCTGAGATGGAAACCTTCATTTGCCCGGATTCGATTTTTGAGATGCTGATAATATCATTGATGATATTGAGCATTCTGATGCCACTTGTCTCGATAATGCTTATATAATCTTGCTGCTGCTCTCCGGTTAGCATCGGTTGTTTAAGCAATTCAGTGAAGCCCATGATGCCATTCATTGGTGTACGGATTTCATGACTCATATTGGCCAGAAATGCTGATTTTAAACGATCGCTTTCTTCTGCTCTTTCTTTGGCTTCTATCAGTTCTTTTTCTGCCTGTTTTCTTTCGGTAGTATCAATGCGTACACCAATCATCCGGGTAGGTTTATTATTTTCATCCCTGTTAATAACATGTCCGCTGGCACTGATCCAACGGTAGGATCCATCTGCATGTTTGATCCTTGCATCATATTGATAATCATGTTCAATGCCTTCGATAATCGAATTTATTCTTGATGTAGGTATATCTTTATCATCCGGATGGATCCTGTATAGCCATTCTTCGCGGTCAGCCGGACCCTCTTTTGGTGCATACCCAAGCATCGTGTAATAAGTTGGAGATACATGAAAAATATCGTTCTTTAAATCCCAGTCAAAGTTGCCAATTTGGGTTTCTTCGAGTGTAATCCTCATACGTTCTTCACTTGCCCGTAATTTTTCCTCGATATTTTTGCGTTCAGTAATGTCACGGATAATCATACTGTTTCTTAACTGGCCTTTATAATTTTTAAAAAGGGATGATGAAATTTCTGCCGGAAAACGTATTCCACCTTTCCGGAGAAATGTCAATTCACATTGAACCGTGCCTTTTAATGCCCGTTCTGCAATCATAAATTCTAAATTCGGATCCGCTATATCAACGACTCCGTTTCTGCCCAGTTTGATTAATTCTTCTTCGGTATATCCAAACATACGACATGCAGCAGGATTTGCGGAGACTGTTATTCCTTCGGGAATTGTCAAAAGTATAGCATCCATGCTGTTTTCGAAAAATGATCGGTATTTGGTTTCACTTTCAATTAATGCTTCTTCGGTTTTTTTTCGTTTTGTAATGTCATGTCCGATGCCCAGCACGCCAATTAGATTTCCGTTGGCATCTATCATAGGTGTTTTGATGGTGTCAAGATATACCTGGTTACCTCTATCAGCAAAAGTGACCCATTCTTCGTTGCTGGTGGGCATTCCCGCTGACATGGCTATACGATCATTTTCCCTGAAAAAATCTGCAAGTTCTTTGTCAACAAAATCGTAATCGGTTTTTCCTTTGATTTCGGCTTCCTTTGCACCGAAAAAACGCCCGAACATCTCATTGCATGACAGATACACTCCCTCTGTATCCTTTAGCCATATCAGGTCGGGGATGGTTTGAAAAAGGGTGTGAAGGAGCTTTTCACTATTACGAACCTCTGTTTCGGCAAGTTTATTATCTTCAACCAGACTTAATAATTGCTGACGTGAATCCTCCAATTCATTGAAAACTAATTTTTTCTGAGCTTCAGCTAACACCCGCTCACTGATATCCCTAATGTTACATTGAATTACTTTAATTTGATCTTCTACGTAAACATTGCTAACGAACTCAATATGAATCTTCCGCCCGTCAATCGTTTCAAGCGGCAAATTTTCATACCTGACATATTTTTTTTGCTGTAATTCCAGGAATTTTTCATGATTCGCAGCGATGTCCTTGAAAAATCCAATTTCCCAGACTGCTTTCTGAAGGAGTTGTTCTTCTGAAAATCCCAATAGCTGCAATAGGAATGGATTCACATCGATTATCATACCGGTTTCAGCATCGAGGATAAGAATGCCATCTTTTGCTGACTCAAAGAGCCGGCGATAGCGGATCTCAGAAGACCGCAGACGCTCCTCTGATTCTTTCCTGTCGCTGATATCAATCACTAAACCGGTAATATACAATGGTGTCCCGTTTTCATCTCTCTTTACTATTGAGCCGGTATCATAAAACCATTTATACCCTTCTGATTTGGTTAATATCCGGTATTCTGTTTCGTATTTTTCTTTTCGACCTTCAATATGTGCCCGCATTGCATTCATCGTATCTTCAAAATCATCAGGATGCACCAATGCAGTGAAATCGTTATAATGTTTGAAATTATCAGGCGAATAACCCAGCATTTCGGCTTTCCGCTTTTCAAAAACAACATTGCCATTTGTCATATCCATTTCCCACCAGGCCATATTTGAAGCCTGCATGGCAAGTTCAAGCCTGGAATTGTTATTTCGAAATTGCTCTTGCGACTGCTTAAGCAAGGAGATGTCTGTCATACTTACCACACATTGATTTGGATTTTCTGTAATGATTCCACTAAGGAGCAGGAATACAGGTATGTTGCCGGGAGATATCAGCGTTATCTCACTTAAATTATTGGTTTTACTACTGAAAATCTTCTCAAGAAACTGAGTGAATACTGGCTTATTTTCCCTGGTGATGAAATCTGCAAAATCACGGTCCAATAAATTTTTAGTTTCTGACCCGATTATTTTTGCTGCATCAGAATTTACCTCAATAATTTTTCCATTATTGTTCAAGGTAACGCTGCCTGAATTGGCAAAATCATATAATTCTCCAAATTTTGTGAATCCGGAATCCTTTTCCTTTTCGCTCATCATTACTTGTGTATTTTTTTATTTCCGGTTCCGCGGATTTACTTTCAGATTCAGGATTCAGATTCCACATTTCATTGTCTGAATCTTGTGAAGCTGATTTCCTTCGTTTACGTTTCATTCTATTTAAGTTGCAAAGCATGATGATCTTTGCCGGATTTCAATAATCAGCAAATGGTTGATTAAGAAATATTCCTTGAGGCCAATATGTTTTGAAACGGTTGAAACCCTTAGATATGAACATGAGTGAATGTCAGGTATTTGTCTGACATTTGCTCATTCTATGCCACGGGGTAAAGGTAGATTGACAAGGTATAGTCCGTGTTATATAACTTCTGTAATAAATGACATGATTCACACATTAAAACCTGATATATGGATTTTGTAGGATTGCCGAAGCTATATGCACTTAACTGAAAAAATACCACTCAACGATTGTTCCGCTTTATTGGATTTGATGTCGGGCAGGGCTATGTTTAATAAAAAGAAGGAAGAGGTTTGTTGAGATATTGATATGGCCTGATTAATTCATCAACTTATAATTTTGGGCTAAAGCACCTTAATACCGGCGGTTTTGAATTACCCTGACCTTGAGGTCGGGGTAATTCAAACAGCTATTTATAAGGATTTTAGTCCTGTTTGTGAATTAATCAGGATAAAACTGTGCGCATGGATTTTTATGTCCGAATGGGAGTGTTTAACTTTTACTCCCCGGTTCAGCCGGGACTTTATTCCTCGCACTTCGTGCAAGATGAGGATCCATATATAAACGAATTATTTACCGCAAATATGCGGTGAATAATGAATTGTTTTACCGCATGGGTTGGTTGCTTAAATGTGGAAACCCCTGACAGAGTTTGGCACCTTTAGGGTAATCCCATTAAGTTTATATTTTGCTGATTAATAAGTAAGAAAGAATTAGAAGTCCTGCCGCACCTAATATAGCCATGACAAATACCAAATACTTCACATTTCCAGGTTCGTCGTATCTGTTAATGATGTTTTGTTTTCTGTCCGCTGTATAATATTTTTTCATAACCCTTCTGGCTAAGAAAAATGGAATAAATGCACTTATTATGAAATGCCACTTCGGGATCAGATCAATTTTTAGAAAGGATAAAATAACGGACAGAATTATAATTGTGATTGACCATAGAATAATCATTATCACCTTTTCTAAAGAAGCATCCTTTAATTCGCCTCCTTTTTCTGAATTCCAGCACCAATAGAAGTTTAAATATAGTCTGTCTAATATTTTCATAATCTTTGTGTAGTCTATAAGTTATTACTCAAGCCGTCAATAACAATACAAACATAATGCTTTCTCATTTTTCCATTATCAACATTTTTATCTTTCCATTTATTTCACCCTTTCGCCCTACCTCACAAACACCCATTTATCTCCTTTTGAAAGCTGGTCCATATATCCGTAGCCTTCGGAGTTAAAGTGTTTTAGTTGTTCGGGGTCTTCAATCCGGTGGTCAATTACAAACCTTGTCATCAATCCACGGGCACGTTTGCCGTTGTAGCTGATGAATTTATAGGTTCCGTTTTTAAACTCATTGAAAACAGGCGTAACAATTCTTGCTTTTGTTGCTTTGAAATCAATGGCCTTAGAATATTCGTCTGATGCCAGATTCACCAATATATTATTGCCTGATTCTTTGATGGCTTGCTTCACTGCTTTGGTGATTTTATCGCCCCAGAACTGATACAGGTTTTTGAAATTTTTCCCTTCGAGTGTTGTGCCCATTTCGAGGCGATAGGCCAGCATAAGGTCGTCAGGTTTCAGCAAACCATAAAGTCCGGAAAGAATACGCAGATGTTTGCCGGCAAATTCTACTTGTTCATCGTTTAATTCCCAGGATTTGAGTCCTTCATATACATCGCCCTTAAATGCGGAAAGCGCGGGGCGGGCTTTTTCGGCAGGGTAGGGGTAATGCCATTCGCTGTAGCGGAGTGCATTTAATTCGGCGAGTTTCGGACTGATGTCCATAAGCCCGGCCAGATCGCGCGGACTCTTTTTACGCAGCAGTGCTGCCAGTTTTTTCGATTGTGCAATCAGTTCAGGATCATTGCCTGGTTTGATGTTTGATAAACTCTCAAAATCGAGGGTTTTGCTGGGCGAAATAATAATAAGCATTCTCAGTAATAAGATGGATAACTACTTTAAAATCAATTAAAAGCCAAAGCGATTGTTTCCGAATGGAGAAACAGGATTGGTGTAAGGATTGTAAAAGTTGCTGTTGCCTTGTTCCATTCTGATTTCAGCGCCTATGTGCATGTTGTCGCCGATGCGGTAACCCACACCCACACTCATTCCCTGCGCTTCCATTCTGATATTGTCGGAGTTGAGCCTTGCATTAAATGCCGGATTTATGGTCTTGTAAGCCGATCCCGTAAGGGTGAGCCTGTCGTTTACCTGATATGCACCGCTGGTGAAAATGGTGAAGGTGGTTAGATTTCCTGAAACAGGCGAAAAACTTCCTTCATTATTCAGCATCATTGTGTTGCTGAAAGTTGTATTGTTGATGACTGCTCCTGCTGATAAGGTAAACTTTTTGCCCAATTGCTGATTGAACGATGGAGCAACATACGTGTTGAATAAGCTTCCACCGCCAAAACCGCTGCTGAAACCAGCGCCGGTCTGCAAATTGAACTTCGCGGGCGTCATGCTGTTCTGCAGTCCATATGGATTTCCAAAGCTTGTGTATGAACTAAATCCATAATTATACATCTGGGC